>TARA_R110001583_G_scaffold9203_1_pt1 | contig 196168 bp, 156 predicted proteins | sample TARA_R110001583 | Tara Oceans TARA_R110001583 (sample SAMEA4398432) | marine metagenome | biome: Polar Biome; feature: [MES] marine water layer (ENVO:01000295) within the mesopelagic zone...; material: water (ENVO:00002006), including particulate matter (ENVO:01000060) such...
TGCGCAGTCTGACGGTTGAGCTATGAACAGTACGGGAGCAAACTAACGTTTGCTTTCCGCCACGCACATAGCGAAATCTTTGTGTTTTGTTTTTTCTTTTTTGTTCCAAAGCAAAATCCCAAAGATTTTGCGGACTTCATAAAAATACACAAGCCTTTTGATTAAGCCTTAAGCCCGTATTGTTTATAGGTTTTGTTGTACGCAGGCTTTTTATTCATTTTCCAGTTGCAAATTTTTGATATTGACCTGTCCAGCAGGAATTTCTGTATTGTTTAATTTATAAAAAAGGTTACCGTTCTTTACATTTAGTCCTGCTCGTACAGTTCCTCCTAATCCTCTTTTGAATAGAGTTACGAAATAAAAAGAGCTTATGTTATTTGGCATTATTGTTTTTTGCAATGAAGAAGGTTTTTGAAGGTTATTATCCAGAATATCATTTAAACTTCTTAAACCATAATTTAGTAATGACAATTTATCAATGTCCATTTCTTTGTTTGAAACAAAAATTTTAAAATAGTTATCAAATGATAATCCATGCACGAATTGGGAAGAAGGAATCTCAATTGATAATTCAAAAGGGTTATTCGTTTCATTAATTATCCGAGTCCAAAAAATAGCATAAATATAATTTTCTCCATTTGGGTCATTATATTCTAGTCCACCTTTTGGTAAGCTATTTTGTATAATAATTCTATTCCCACTATTATCATTATACCTGTACTCCGTATCTAAGAATTTTTTATGATTTTCATCTTGAGACCTTGGCTCTTCGTTGGTTTTTATCGATTCTAGTGTTTCGATTTCAGTAGTGATTTTATCTTTAGGTGACCTGTTTTCTTGACCACAGGAAAAAAATACTATAGTTGCTATTATCGATAAGATTAAAAAATTTCTCACTTGTTTTTAGCTTGCGTACAACGCTTTTGAGTATGCTTAGTTGCGTTTTCTCAAGGCACTAATTTAGTAATAATAATGGACTTTGGTTCAAGCACCATTTTTCAAAAACAGTAAGTTGTAGCAATTAAGTATACGCAATGTTGGCTGTAGGCATTTTCTGTTTTGTTGTTATTTGACCATTCTTGATTTTCATATTTTGGAGCTTTTGCGCTGTTTTTGGTGGAAATTTTAAGTTTAGAAACCGATATTTTGAAGCTTGTTTACCTTCTTTTAATCGAATATTAAGGTTGCTGTTTTGAGGATTTTGGAGCATTTGGGCTTGATTTTGATTAAAAACCTAAAATTTTGATTTATTATATTTCTATTGCGAACGATAGGAAAGCCGGTTTATCGATGCTTTGACCTAAGTTGGGCGTTCCTTTTAGAGTTCGATTTAATTGGGTTCTGTATTTTCTATTGAAAATGAATTTTGTCGTTTCGATCCAATCTGGAACGTTGTCATAATCTTGATTTTCGAACAAAGTACTGAGCTTGGGTAATCCTTTATGAGTCTGGGATTCCGCAATTCTTCAATTTGTTTCAATGAAAATTTTCTCGTTTAGGTTCAAAGGCTAAGTTGGGGAATTCTAGAATATCGATTTACAGAATTTGCCTGGGCTAATTTAGTTTTGTTTTTCGTTTTTAGATACTAAAATTTTGAATGGAAATAAGGTTTTTGTTGGTCAGCCTTGCTTACTGCCAACAATTGGCTAAGAGTACCCAGGTACTCTTATATCTATTTTACCCGTAATTTAATCAAAACTTATAACGCATCCATGTATACAGATAAATAGAGGTGTTTTATTCGTATAATATGCGTTTGTAAACGTTTAAATTTAAATATGTAGAATTGTTGAAAGCTGACGAAGAGGTAACTAAAAAAATAAAGCCCATCTGTATTAGATGAGCTTTACTATAAACAACTTAAACTAAAACAAACTTATTCGAAAGATGTCTCTCCTTCATTTGGGTTATAGACATAATTAAAAGTGTAATATGGTGTTGCATCTGCAAATGCGTCTGGCTCAGAAGGGGCATTTTCGTAATAGCTGATAATCTCTACTTTGGCGTAATTACCCTCTGTTGTTCTAATAACAAATACTTTACCTGGTATTGGTGTAATAACGTGCGATGGTGGCCCTGCATAGTTGTACCAGCCGTTATCACTACCGGTCGGTATGGCAAATGCCGCATCGGCATCTTGGTTAAAGGTAAGCCCGTTTGCAGAAGTTACACTTGCCAATGTACCCGTTACTATCGCAGCACCTACGTTTCCGTTTCGTGTTGGCTCATCGGCTGTTCCTGTTTCTGCACCGCCGTTTATGGCAATGGTGCTTCCCCTAAAGGCAATGTCCCACTCCGTATCACTGGTGGTTTGCGCGCCAGTTTCAAAATCAAACTTTGCAAATTCACCGCCTACAGCTTCTCCTTGTCCGCCAGTTTGTGGTGCATAAAGGTTGCTTACCGATTCTGTCTGTATCGGTTCTGATGCTGGGGTATTGTCATCATCATTACTGCAAGATGCTAATGCCACCGCTAAAAATGCTACTGCTAAAATGTTCTTCGTCATGGTAATTGTAATTAAAACCTGCTCTTAGTCAGGTGGGTTAGAATTGATAATTTAGTTTTACGTATCCTTGAATTCCCGGCATTGTCGGGATATTGTTATCGGTATAGTCCAATAGATTATTGGCGCCTACCTGTAGTGTAAAATCATTATAGAATATTTTACTGGCAGCCGCGTTTACGGTCATAAAGCCGTCAATGAAACTGCTGTCGTAAGTATCGATAAGTCCGTTGCCGTTCGTATCAAACTGTGCATATTTACTTCTATACAGCACCCGTAGATTTAAATTGGTGCTTGCGGACGGAATATCATAATACACTTTAAAGTTTGCATTGTGGCGCGAACGATTTACAAGCCCAAAATAATCGGACTGAGAAACAGCTTCTGTCTGACCTGAACTTGGATTTCGAACGAACACCTGGCCCTCTTCTATATCTTGTTTTTTCTGTTTATCATAAGCGTATAAAAGCTGGTAGCCGGCACTTATATTTAGGTTGTAAGAAATTTTATAGCCTGAATTAACTTCGAAGCCGGTAGTATAAATCTCATCGAAATTGATATAGCTAAAAACATTTTGTCCGTTTGTTTTACGTGCAATAATGCGTGTGTCAATAAGATTCTTAAAATCGTTTCTGAAGAAATTTACTTCAGTAGTGCTGTTTCCCCGTTTAAAGGTGAACCCCAAATTGTAACCAACGGAACTTTCTGCTTCTAGGGGTTTACTAAGGTCTTCTTCTGTGACTACGACATCAAGAATCTGCTCTTGTTCTTCGAGCTCTTTTAATTTGTCTAACGCTACATTATACCCTAATACGGTATAGCCAACGGCAGAATTGGTAAAATCGAAATAGAGCTGTCTAAAGTCGGGTGCTTTAAAGCCGTATCCAACCGAACCTTTAAGAGAGAATACATCGGAAACTTTGTAGCGCATTGCCAATTTCGGACTAAATTGATTATTATATTCGGAATGATTATCGAACCGAGCACCTGCAATCACATTTAGGTTTTCTATTGGGTTAAAATCATACTGTGCATATAAATATTGAGAAGTGAAATTTACGGTTTCATCAAAATAGGTTCTGTCCAATTCATCTAGTTGGAGACCAACACCAGCGGTTAAACTCCCATTTCGGAATCCTTTTGCTTCACTATCGTTTTCTGATGCAAATTTGAAGCTCCCGCGAACTTCTGGACGAAACAATTTCTGATTAAAATCATTTTCACTTAATACATCGGCAGAAATAGGGTCTACCAATAGCTCATTTGCAGTGTAGTTGGTATAATATAGCTCGTAGGCCATGGTAAGATTTGGGTTCCATTTATGGTCGAGTCTCGCATGCGCATTCCATTCACGCTCTTTGGTATCGCCTTCGTATTGTATACTGTCTAGCGTAAAACCAGCATCTTGATTTTGATCATAGAAACGGGCAGAGGTAAAGAGCGATAACTTGTTACTAAAATCATAATACAAACGACCATTTAATGTGTAATTGGTATACGGATTTACAGTTTGCCCCGCTACATCTTCATTTAAGTCATAGCCATTACTGGAGAATCGATTGGCAAAAAAACCGTATCGAAACTTTTTAAAACCTTGTTTTATGTCGATATTAATATCTTGCTGTGAGAACGTACCTATACGGTAGGAAGCATTCCCAGCTAAGACATCGGAAGTAGGTTTTTCTGTAATAATATTTATGACTCCGCCTAAGGCTTCAGAACCGTATAAACTGCTCGACGGACCTTTAACTACTTCAATCTGTTTAATATTACCAACTGTAAGTCGGCTTAAGTCAAAATTACCTGCGCTACGACCCACAAGAGGAACACCATCCATCAGTATAAGAATATAATCTGAAGCGATACCTTGGATTTGTACACCTTGAAATCCGCTTTCATCAGCTACCGTAATAATACCAGTCTGCTCATTTAAAATTTCATTTAAACGAACTGTACCAGATTGTAAAATCTTCTTTTTTCCAATCAGCGTTACGGGTAGGGGTAATGATGACAGTTGTCTTTGTGTGCGTGTGGCCGTAACGATTACTTCGTCTAATAATTGTGAGGGGATAGTATCGATAATGACTTCTACTTGTGCTTGAGAAATAACATATTGAAAACCAATAAAGAGTAAAAGGATAGTAAAACGGAATTGCATTATATTTATTTAGACTTATTCTTAATAGAAGGCAAATATATAAACAATTCTTATTTAGAATAAATAAAAATAACTATTTTTGGCAACGAACTTAAAACAATAAACCTTAAGTAATGAGAACACCTTTAACTATCGTACTAGCACTATTAATTTCAATAAGTGCTTTTTCACAAAAAAAGAAAAATAAAGATGACCGCAACGCTATTAAAAGTATGTGTGGTTGTTATGAAGTAACCTTCAATTTCGCCGAGACTTTTAATTATAGTACAGATTCTTTGTACAACCCTTCAAAAACCAAAGTAGATAAAGGATTGGAGTGGGCGCAGTTAGTTACCGATGAAGATGATAAAATTTCTATTCAACATTTACTACAAGTAGGAGACCCATCAGCCCCTCACATTGTAAAACACTGGCGACAAGATTGGTTGTTCGAGAACACGGACCTGTATTCTTATAATGCAGATAACACTTGGACTTTCTCAAAACTACCGGCTTCTCAAGTAAAGGGACAGTGGACACAAAAAGTATATCAGGTTGATGATAGTCCTAGGTATGAAGGTTCTTCTACTTGGGTTCATGTAGATGGAAAGAGTTATTGGGAAAATACGTCAGATGCACCATTACCAAGACGTGAATACACTACAAGAAGTGATTACAACTTAACAGTTCGTGGTAACCGTCAAGAAATTACAGATTACGGTTGGTTACATGATCAGGATAATACGAAGGTAATTCGTGAAGCTGGTAAAGCTGATGAGATTGTAGCTAAGGAAAAAGGATACAATACTTATGTAAAGGTAGATGATAGCAAATGTGCCGCTGCTGCCCAATGGTGGAAAGATAATACTGATAAATGGGCATTGGTGCGTACCAAGTGGGATGACGTTTACGGTCGCAATCAAGACTTATCATTAGAAGAGAAAGTAGATAACAAGGTGTTATACAAGTTTCTTTTTGATGATGAATATGATGAGCAAGCTGAAATTAACGAGGTTATAGAATCTTTTGTAAAAAAATAAAAATATGTATACTGTTAAAAAAATTGCGCTTAGTACGCTATTATTTGTGGGACTTTTAGCCACGGCACAAGAAAAAAATGAATTGTTTAATCGCGATTTCTGGAAGGGAAACCCAACTGTAGAAATCGTGAAACAAAAGATTGCAGAAGGTAATAGCCCTACGGCATTTAATGATAATGCTTTCGATGCGACAACATTTGCCATTCTAGGTAATGCAGATGTTGAGGTAGTAAAATATTTAGTGTCGTTAGATGGCAATTTTGTAGATAAGAAAACTCACGATAGTCGTATTTATTTACATTGGGCAGGCTATTCTGGTAATACTGATGTGGTTACCTATTTATTGGATCAAGGCTCTTCAGTAACCGCGTTAGATAGTCATCGATATACTCCACTTGCTTTTGCTGCAAATGCGGGGTTAACAAACCCTGTTATATATAAAGCTTTTGAAAAGAAGGGGGTTAACTTGGTTGCGGAGAAAAATGACCATGGAGCAAACCTATTGCTAATGGTTGCGCCTTCTCTAAAAAATGAAAAAGAGTTGAATTTCTTTTTGAACAAAGGATTAAAACTTGATAGTACAGATGAAGAAGGTAACGGAATATTTAATTATGCTGCTAAAAAGGGAAATATTGATTTTCTGAAATTACTTGTCTCTAAAGGGGTTGATTATAAATCATTGAACAAAAACGGCGGTAACGCTTTTATGTTTGCATCACAAGGTGGTCGCGGATTTAGTAATTCGTTGTCTGTTTATGAATATTTGCAGAGTTTAGGTTTAGAACCTAATAGTATTGAAAATAATGGTAGTACACCATTACATCGTTTAGCTTTTAATACTAAAGATGAAGCTATTTTTGAGCTTTTTCTTTCTGCTGGGTCAGATGTAAATCAAGCTGATGAAGAAGGAAATACGCCATTTTTAAATGCGGCTTCTCGTAACAAACTTTCGATAGTTCAATTATTATCTAAAGATGTAAAGCAAATTGATGCTACTAATAATAACGGAGAAACAGCTTTAATGTTAGCCGTTCATGATAACCAAGTAGAGGTAGTTGAATTTTTACTTCAGAAAGGTGCTGCTATGAATGCTAAAGATGAAACAGGTAATACGGTAGCTTATTTCTTAGCAGAATCTTTCAATAAAAGAACGGTTGATGCTTTTGATGCAAAATTAAAGATGCTTAAAGCGAAAGGGTTGAAACTTAATACAGTTCAAGCTGAGGGGAATACGTTATATCATTTAGCGGCGAAGAATAATGACCTTGATTTATTGAAAAAATTATCTAATAATGATATTGAAATCAACGCTAAAAATGATGAGGGGCTAACTGCTTTGCATTTGGCAGCTATGAAAGCGGAGAATGATGAGATGTTAAAATATATGATTTCTAAAGGTGCTGATACTAAAAGCAAGACCGATTTCGAAGAAACAGTGTACGATTTAGCAAGTGAAAATGAATTATTAAAGAAGGAGAATACATCATTAAATTTTTTAAAGTAATATGAAAAGATTAATCAAATTCATTCCGGCAGTATTATTGGTCGGGGCTCTATTGACGGCATTTACAACCGTAGAAAAGAAAACTGTAAAATGCTTAATTCAATTGACGAATTATACTGGTGAAGGCGCTTATTTAATCGTGTCGATTGTAGATGCGGATAATGAATATGTAGAAACGCTATATGTGCAAGGCAAGGATAGTGAATGGTATAGTGAAATATCAGAATGGTGGAAGTTTTATGGCAAACATCGTCCGAATATCGATGCCATTTCTGGAGAAACGATAAGCGGAGGTGAACGTTCATTATCTGTTTTGCAAATACCTATTGATAAAATCGATAAAGGATATAATTTACGTTTTGAAACTTCAGTTGAAGATCAAGGTTATTTCGCAGACGATATTCAATTTGAACTGACCACTGAAAATCTAACAACAAAAGTAGAAGGCAAAGGATTCATACGTTACGTGCGTATGTTACCTCAGTAAATTTATCAAATAAATTATTGCTACATGTTCCGGAATGTCTGAAAATGATGCTTCGGAACATTTAAATTAAGCAGTTCAACTAAAGTTTAAAATAATTACTTCATATGACCATTTCTGTATGGCGATATAGTCATCTAGCGCTTGCCCTTGTTTCCTCCTTGTTTTTAATAATAGCAGCTGTAACTGGTGTTATATTGGCTGTTGAGCCTATATCGCATCAAGCGAGGGGATATGCAACCCATGATTTAGAAGAGGTCTCTTTGGCGACTACTATTGATGCGCTACATGGGGCATATGATGAGGTTTTGGCACTTGAAGTAGAATCCTCGGGTTTCGTAAAGGCTTCTGTTTTAACCATGGAGTTGGAAACCCTAGACGTATATGTTGACCCAACTACAGGAGAACAGCTAGGTGAAGTTGTAGAACGACCCTATATCTATACCTTTGCTACCAATTTACACCGTTCCCTTTTCTTAAAAAGTATAGGTAGATTTTTCGTTGGTCTTATTTCATTACTACTTTTTTTAATTGCAAGTACCGGACTTGTTTTATTGGCCAAGCGACAGGGCGGATTTCTTAAATTATTTACAAAAGTTCAGAAAGATTATTTTGAATTACGCTACCATGTTATTTTAAGTAGATATTTTTTTATTCCTATTGTTATTCTTGCACTTACCGGAGTCTATTTATCTGCTGAAAAATTCAATTTACTTCCTGATACTACTATTGATAAGCAAGATATAGTAGCTAACGGTACAACGGTAGCTTTTAAAAATATTAAGGAGATTCCATTCTTTAAAGAAACTACACTCGATGAGGTTCGTCAAGTAGAATTCCCATTTTCTACTGATGCTGAAGACTATTACCTAATCGCTTTAAACGATAGGGAGGTAGAAGTTAATCAGCAAACAGGAGCAATTGTTCGTAGTGGTGAATATCCGTTTGTAGTGCTTGCATCGCGTTTAAGTTTGGTTTTGCACACAGGAGAAGGCAATATATTATGGTCTGTAATTCTTCTGCTCGCAAGTGCTTCGATTTTATTCTTCATGTATTCTGGTTTTGTGATGACCTTAAAACGAAGAAAAAAAGGGAAGCTCATTGCGAATATGCTGGATAAGGATGACTGTGAGTTTATTATTTTGGTAGGGTCGGAGAGTGGTACCGCATTCGATTTTGCGCAACGCTTGTATAACGGATTAACCAAGGTTGGTAAAAAAGTTTATATGACCGAACTAAATAACTATACCACATATGCCAGAGCTAAAAATATTGTCGTGTTTACTTCTACCTACGGAGAAGGAGAACCGCCAACCAATGCTAGAAAGTTCAGAACTACGTTTCCAAACATTTCTCAGCCAAATGAAATTGTGTATTCTGTAGTAGGGTTTGGTTCTTTGGATTATCCTGACTATTGCAAGTTTGCGATAATGGTTGATGGACAGTTACAGGCAGATGCTAATTTTCGACCTCTTTTGCCTCTATTTAAAATTAATAAAGCTGATTTTGATTCTTTTGAACTTTGGATGATTCAGTGGAGTAATCAAGTAGGATTTACTATTCCAATAGAGCGCCCGATTATAAAAAAAGATAAACGTAAAAAAATAGATTTTAAAGTGCTTGAGCGCACCGAATTAAATATAGATGATACTTTTCTTCTACGCTTAAAGCCGATGAATAATGTGCAATTCACGTCAGGCGATTTGTTAGCTATTTTTCCGAATGGAGATGATATGGTTCGCCAATATTCGATAGCTAGAATTGGTGATGAGGTTTTATTGAGTATTAAAAAGCATGAGAAGGGTCGTGGTTCTAATTATCTCTTTGGTTTAAAAGTTGGCGACATGATTAAGGTAGCAATAAATATCAACGTAGATTTTCGTTTATCTGAGATTTCACAAAATACTATCCTTATTGCAAACGGAACCGGCATAGCTCCGTTCTTAGGAATGATAGCAGAGAGTAGTAATCAGAATATCAATTTATTCTGGGGTGGCCGCACAAAGGCTTCTGTGGCTATTTATAATTCTGTTTTAGAAAAAACAATGATGAATAAGCAGCATGTGCAATTGCATACAAGTTTCTCGCGTGAAGCGAATAAGCAATATGTTCAAGATACCGTTCTGGAGCAAAAAGAATTGGTGCTCCGCAGTATTATTAGCGGCGGTACTATTATGATTTGCGGTTCATTAGCTATGCAGCACAATGTTCTTGATGTATTGGAGCGAATTCTTCAAGAAAACGGAACTATCACTTTTGACGAATTTGAAAAAAGCGGACAATTAAAAACCGATTGCTATTAGATTCTAGTAAATACGTTAATCCCAATTCATTCTTTGTAATCGAACAGCATTTAATATCGCTAAAAGTGCTACACCTACATCTGCAAATACAGCTTCCCACATCGTTGCTAATCCGCCTGCGCCTAGCGCTAGTACAATTACTTTTACTCCGAAAGCTAGTGCTATATTTTGCCACACAATTTTTCGGGTAGATTTTCCGATTTTTATTGCTTTAGCAATTTTAGAAGGTTGGTCTGTTTGTATAATTACATCAGCAGTTTCAATGGCTACATCACTGCCTAAACCACCCATTGCAATACCTACGTCACTTGCAGCTAGTACTGGTGCGTCATTGATACCATCACCTACAAAGGCTATTTTAGTACCCGGTTGTTTTTTAAGTTTTTCAACTTCTTCAAGTTTGTTTTCTGGTAGTAATCCACCTTTTGCCCAATCGATATCTAAATGTTTTGCCACTTGTTGGGTGATGGAATCCTTATCCCCCGAAAGCATTATTATTTTAGTTATGCCCGCGTTACGAATATCTTTAACAGCTTGTATTGCATCTTCCTTCAATTCATCGGCAATAGTAACGTAGCCAGCAAATTTACCATCAATGGCGACCATAACTATAGATTCTACAATAGTATTTGTTTCAGGTAGCACTTCAATTTGATTCGAAGTCATCAGCGCTTTATTACCCACTAAAACCATTTTATTATTTACGGTTCCTTTCAAACCCTTACCAGCAATTTCAGTCACATCGGTTGCTTTGAATTTGGGACCCTCTATTTTGTATTCCAAAATGGCCTTGGCAATGGGGTGGGTAGATTGCTCTTCAATAGCAATCAAGTACTTCATGAAATCTACCTCTGTAAAGATCTGATCTTTAACAAGATCCTTTATCTTGAAAACTCCTTTGGTAAGTGTTCCTGTTTTATCCATGACCACTGTATTAACCTTAGTCATCGTATCTAAAAATGAAGCTCCTTTAAACAGAATGCCGTTTCGTGATGCAGCTCCTAATCCTCCGAAATATCCTAACGGAATAGAAATGACCAAAGCGCACGGACAAGAAATTACTAGAAATATCAAAGCCCGATATAGCCAGTCTTGAAAAACATAATCTTCCACAAAAAAGTAGGGTAGAAAAGTTAACGCAATGGCGAGGTAGGTCACAATAGGGGTATAGACCTTTGCAAACTTTCTAATGAATAATTCCGTTTTTGATTTTCTAGCTGTAGCATTCTGAACCATATCTAAAATACGGGCAATAGAACTATCTTTAAATGCCTTGGTAGTTTCAATCTCTATGACACCATCAAGATTGATGCTGCCTGCAAAAATAGATTCACCTTTTTTAAGGGAGTCCGGTTTACTTTCACCCGTTAAGGCGGCAGTGTTAAATGTGCCGGTATCGGAAAGTAAAATTCCGTCTAGCGGTACTTTCTCACCAACTCTTACTTGAACTTTCTCACCGATTTCTACCTCTTCAGGAGAAATAGCAATATAGTTATGATTACGGTATACTAATGCTTCATTTGGTCGTAGATCAAGTAACGCCTTAATGTTATTCTTGGCTCGGGTAACAGCGGCACTTTGAAAAAGCTCACCTACTCCGTAGAATACCATAACCGCTACACCCTCAGGATATTCGCCAATACCGAATGCGCCTATCGTAGCAATTCCCATTAAAAAGAATTCAGTGAAGAAATCACCTTTTTTAATGCTTTTCAAGCCCTCATTCAATACCGGTAAACCAACAGGTAGATAAGCGACTATATACCAAGCTAAACGAACATACCCTTTAAAGAAGGGTAAAAGTTCGAAATAATCTAAGGCAATACCTATGACCAGCATGCTAAAACTTATAATAGCAGGTAGGTATATTGATAATGTTGAAGTTCCCTGTGAAGTGTCATGATTGTGACCATCTTCATCATGGCAATGTTCGCATGTCTTCTGGGGAGCAGTAAAAGATCGCAAGTCTATTTTCTTCTTTTTCATAATGCTTGCAAGGTCTAAAAACTAATAGTGCAACAGAAGTGCATTTAGTGTTCACTGCACGTATCACAAATACCTTTAATAACCAGATTTGCATCTTCGGCAATATAACCAGTAGGTAAATTGATATGCGGTATTTTATGCTCGGTCAAACAAACTGTTTTTTCACAATGACTGCAATAAAAGTGTAGGTGTAAATCTTGGTCTATTTCACATTTGCAGCCAGGCTGGCATAACGCAAATTTCGAAATATTTGTACCATCATCTATTTGATGTACAATGCCTTTTTCTTCAAATGTTTTGAGGGTACGATACAGGGTCGTACGCTCAGCTTTTTCAAAAGCGTTCTCAATATCAGTAAGAGCTACGGCAGTTTCTTTGCTAGCCATATATTTGTAAATGAGTATACGCATCGCTGTAGGTCGTATACTTTTATCATCTAATGTTTTTTCAATTTCAGTCATTAAAATAGGAGTTTTGAAATGCTCTTAACACTAATGTAATCAATGTTATAGAATGTTTCAATTAGAGATGATCTTTAATGTGAGATTATAGAGATTTACTTTTGAAAACAAGATGCGTTTTGTCTGATTGTTCTCCAAAAAATGAAAAATAGTGTCACTTCTGTTCAAAATAGAATTTTTGATGATTCATATTATATAATTAAGACTTTCTTGCTTTGATTTTTTGTTTCAAATAACTATTATTCTCTTGACTTGGGTTGTTCAAATGATTAATTAAAAACGATTGTAACATTAATGTAATCAGGTAAATACCTGATTTTAGTTAGAGATGATCTTTAACCTTAAATTGTAGGAGTAAAGCTTTTTGCATGCAAATTAAATTTTACTCGATGTCGTATGCAATATGAAAAATGGCATCACCTTGGTTTACAATAGGTGATTCATTTATACAGATAATAAACCCTGATTCTTTGGCTTTGGTTTTCTTTTCAAAATACCCGAAAGGACCTGAAATACTACCTAATTCTTCACCTTTCTTTATTTTTTGTCCAACTTTCACAACTGGGTGAAACATACCCGAATGCTTTGCTCTCAACCATTTTGATGCATGAACTAATTTTGGGGTGATTTCTTTGATTTCGTATTCAGCTAATTCTTTATCGAAATTACGCATACCCAAGTGTTGCATCATTCGTAATGCGCCGACTACTCCGGTATCTGTAATTTCCTTGTCAATATGAAGTGATTTTCCACCTTCATATAACAGTACTTTTTTATCCAATTGATGTAATGTTTCACGGAAAGATTTTTCTCTTCCAGCAGATTTTACAATAAATTCTGCCCCAAAAATTTTAGCCAATGCAAGTCCTTCTACATCATCTTTGTCAATTCTTATTTGAGGTGCGTTAAAACGACTGTCCCCACCTGTATGATAATCAATACAATAATCAATTACAGGTGCAATGTCTTTCACCAAGTGATACGCAAACCTACTAGCCAAAGAACCACGCAAGCTTCCTGGGAAAACCCTATTTAGGTCTCTACCATCCGGAAACTGTCTTGTTTGATTAAGAAAGCCGAAAATATTCACCACAGGAATACAGATAACCATACCGCATTCTGGTTTGTTATACTTTTTAGAAACTAGTTGCCTCACAATTTCTACACCGTTAATTTCATTTCCATGTATACCGCCAGTTATTAATAGAGTAGGACCATCTTTTTTACCACGCTGTACTATTATTGGTACTTCAATTTTAGTTCTGGTGTGTAGTTTGGCAATATCTAAATTAAGTTGGGCACCTTTACCTTTTTCAATGGTTTCTCCTAAGACCGTGTATTTTTTATTCGACATTTTGTTAAGCGTAAATTTTGACTTTTCTATTGTAAAACCTAAAAGGTTACAGATTGTTATATTCTAAAGGATGAAATTACTATTTAAATCAATAGTGTATAAACAAAATATCTGGCCAATCAATTATGAAAAATTTTAATCTGATAGATGGGATTTAAATTTACTATTGGCGACAACAAAAAAAAATGATAAAAAAAGTATCAACTATTTAATAGATTTTGAAAGCTGATTAATCCCATTGTGGACGAATACCTGGAGCAAATGGAAATTTAAGTGATTTATAATATTCTAAACTTTGGGTCGGTTTTTCAACACCTACAGGCAATTCTTTTTTCGAAAATGTTTGAAAATATAATAAACATGCATCTCGCCACCACTTGGCTTCTTTTAATTGAATTTGTAAAAGCATCTTCACTTCGTTGTATTCACTTTCAGATACATAAGGTTTTACGTCATCCCAAGTACGAATCATGTTATTTACTTCATTGACACCTTCTTGATATTTTAGAGCAACACCATCCCATAGGGTTGTTCCATTCTGTAATTTAAAGTCCCATGGTACATGATGAAACCAAAGGAGATATTCTTCGGGTATAGTGTTTACATCATTAAATGTTTTCTCTAAATATGGGGCGTATTGCTCAGTAGCATTACTGCCTGATGGTGTACGGTCAAAACCAATACCATTTGTATCTGCTTTGTGATAATAAACCGGATTCCAATCTGGTCTGCTTAAATTATCTACCCATGGGCCAGGTCCGTAATGGTGGCCAGTATCAAAAATATGATGTAAGCCTAATGGATTCATGTAATTAACAACGGCCTCTCTAGAAGAAAGCATTAGTTTTTTTACCGGTTCAATAAAATCTTGATTAGTACTATAGGTAGCTCTCAACCATTCATCAGCAATTGTTTCGGAACTTACATCAGGATTCCATGCCAAACGTCCAAAGCCATACCAATTAGCTTGAGCAAAAGGATGTCCTGTCCAATTTAAATCAGAGCCAATATTGGCAACACCAGCTATTCCTGTTAAGGTATTACCATACAAACTTCCGTCAATAACCTTTGCTACAGTAGAGCCTTTACCTTTCTGATATGTATCTGAATCTAAGACTTCTTCGAAAAGTTTCGGCAAGAAAACCAAATGACTACTAAAGCCTAAATACTCTTGTGTAATTTGAAATTCCATTACTAATGGAGTCTTTTTCATAGCCCCGAACATGGGGTGAAATGGTTCTCGAGGTTGAAAATCTATTGCCCCGTTTTTCACTTGAACTAAAACATTGTCCTTAAACTTACCATCATAAGGTAAGAATTCATCATAGGCTTGTTTGGCCCTATCTGTATCGTCGTGTTCGGAATAAACGAAAGCTCTCCAAATTAATAGTACCACCAAATGGTTTTAATGCAGTGGCCATCATATTAGCCCCATCTACATGATTGCGACCGTAATTTTGTGGACCTGGTTGACCTTCTGAATTTGCTTTAACCAAGAATCCGCCAAAATCAGGAATTCGCTTATATATTTCAGCTGCTTTATTTGACCACCATTTTTCCACTTCTGTATTAAGTGGGTCGGCGGTTTCTAGATTGCCAATTTCAATAGGTGCAGAAAAGCGAGCAGTTAAATAGACCTTTATTCCATATCCTCTAAAAACACTGGCTAGGGCTTCTACTTTTTCTAAATACATAGGTGTAAGTACTAAGGCATTCGCATTTACATTGGTAAGAACTGTGGAATTAATGCCAATTGATGCATTTGCTCTTGCATAATCAATATAACGTTGATTAATATATTCGGGTAGTTTTTGCCAATTCCATAATGAGAATCCCGCATACCCACGTTCTACACTACGATCAAGATTGTCCCAATGATTCAACATTCTTAAATCAATTTTTGGACTGTCTACTAATTCAATAGATTTTAATTTTTTATTTGTTTGTATTAAATGTAAAAACCGAAACGTAGCATACAGTATTCCGATATCTTTTTTTGAGCTTATTACAATAATCGATTTCTTTTTATGGATCAATGATTTGATAATAAACCCTTCGTCTGTTAATACCTCAATATCTTTGCTAACTAAATCTTTTAAATCATTCGGTAAGTTTTCATAAACGTCAACAATTAGGGAGTTATCTGAACTTATGTTGTTTGAATATTTTACTTGCTTATTTAACATTCGAGGTAACGCAAGGGAAAACTCTTTCTTTGCATTTTTTAAGATATTGCTATCATCCTTAAAATATATAGAACTTACTATTTCAGCATACTCGTTAAATAACTCAGAATTTTCAATTTTATCATATTTTAACCAAAGCTTATAGCCATCAGCATACTGACTATGTAGCTTAGTAAACATTGTTAGAAATAGGATTATGAATACGTTTATAGGTTTCATTTTAGAGGTTTTTACAAGCACATTACCTTTGAAAATAGGGTAATTCTATTGAAAAGTGTTAATTTGAATTAACATACTTGCCAATAACAATTAAAAAGAAAAGCAAAATTAATTTATGAAATATAAGATTCCCGTTGCCTATAGCTCTTTGTTGTTAAAAAGTTGAATAGTGAAATTAGCTACTAAAACCCTTTCGTTAATTTCAAATTAATAATATCAAATAAAGCTATGAATGTGATAGATTTAAAATAAAATTATCTTTGATGAATCTATTCTATAATTGTTTTCTTAAAATCATATGAACATTTCTAAACTTTCACTACTTATTGTTTTTTTAATTCTATTAATTTCTTGTAAGAATCGTGATAGTAATTCAAATGAGAATTTTGAATATACAAATGAATTAATTCATGAAACCAGTCCTTACTTATTACAACATGCACACAACCCTGTCGATTGGAAACCATGGTCAGAAAGCGCTTTCAAGTTAGCGAAAAAAGAGAGTCGATTGGTTGTTTTAAGTGTTGGGTATTCTACTTGTCATTGGTGTCATGTAATGGAGGAAGAATCTTTTGAAGATGTGGAGGTTGCCAAATTAATGAATGACAAATTCATCAGTATAAAAGTAGATAGGGAAGAACGTCCAGATTTAGATATGGTGTATCAAACTGCATTGCAATTGGTAAATGGTACTGGTGGTTGGCCTATGAACGCTATAATCCTTCCCGATGGAAGTCCAATATATTTGGGTACGTATCACGAAAAAGAGGAGTGGAAGTCTATTCTTGTTAAGTTCAGTAATGAATTTGAAAAGAACCCTGATAAAATGAGAGAGTATGCTGCCATGCTATCAAATGGAGTGCAGGAAGTATATGAACAACCCACAAAACAAATGGCCAATGCAGTTACTTCAGATAAAATTATTAAAGGAATTGAGGAGTGGTCTGCGTTGTGGGATTTAGAATGGGGTGGTAATAAAGGACAGCAAAAATTTATATTACCAACGAACTTGAATATGTTATTGGATTATTCTGTTTTACAACAAAATACCGATGCAAGAAATCATGTTTTAAATACCTTGGATATTGTTACGAATGCTGGTATTTACGATCATGTAGATGGAGGATTTTTTAGATATAGTACAGACGATAAATGGAAAGTTCCTCATTTTGAAAAAATGTTATATGATAATGCCCAAATGATTAATTTGTTATCTAAGGTCTATAAATTAACAGGGAATAAAGAGTATGCCGGCAAGGTAAAAGAAACGTTTAAGTTTCTGAAAACTGAAATGAGAAATGAAAATGGGGGTTATTTTAGTGCTATGGATGCTGATACCGATGGCGAAGAGGGTGTGTATTATGTTTGGAAACAAGAGGAGTTGAATATGTTGTTAGGTGCAGATTTTGAGTTGTTTTCACAATTTTATAATATTCAAGAAGGTGAAGTTTGGGAGCATGGAAACTACGTACTAAACAATACTATTTCTAAAGCAGATTTTTCTAAAGAAGTTTCAATTACACCTGATGAATTGGAGAAAAAAATAAAGCATTGGAAAAACGTTCTATACCAGGCTAGACAAAAGAGGGAGAAACCTGCTATTGATCATAAAATCATTACTTCTTGGAATGCCCTTTTAATAGATGGTCTATTGGAAGCATACACGGCGTTTGAGGATGAAGAGTATTTGAAGGAGGCTAAATCTATTTTTGAGTATATAAAAACCAATAATTATAAAAACAGTGTACTGGTTCATTCGTATACCACTAATAGTAAACAGAAAGAAGTTTTTTTAGAAGATTATGCTTTTCTTGCTAAAAGTGCATTTGCATTATATGAAGTTACGCTAGAGGTTTCTTACTTAGAGGTTTCAAAAGAATTAATGGATGTTTCTATAAATAAATATGAAGGTGCATCTGAATTGTTTTATTACAATGTGTCAAGCGATTTGGTGCCTAAAATAATCAACACATCTGACGGAGTGGTGCCATCTGCAAATGCAATTATGGCACAGAATTTTTTTAGAATAGGACATCTTGATTATAATACTGAATATTTAAAGAAGGCCGAGGTGATGGGTTCTTTATTGATGGAAGATTTTGAAAATCATGCTGTAAGTTATGGCACATGGGGTTCATTGTTGTTGCAACAAGCATATCCTTTTTATGAAATAGCTATAGTTGGTGAAAATGCTAAAAGTCTAATGACTAAAATGAATGCGGACTATTTGGCAAACACACTTCTTGTAGGTTCTACAATTTCTAGTGACATCTCTCTTTTTAAAGACCGTTTTGATAATGAAGAAACATTCATTTATGTTTGTCAAAATAACACCTGTAAACTTCCGGTAAAAACAGTTGAAGAAGCTTTTGAACAAATGAAATCTTTTGGTTATCAGGGATTTAAATAGATTGGATAAAAGTTGATATTTAATGGGTAAAATATTAGAATTTGTAGTGCCTAATTAAGTCAGAATTCAATAGTAAAATTGCCTTTATCTTTGTTAGATGGAAGAATGGTATGCCTACCCCTTATTGATTATTGTTGGCTTCGTGGTTGGTTTTATAAATACGGTTGCAGGTGGCGGGTCATTACTTTCTTTACCAATTTTAATATTTCTTGGCTTGCCGTCAACCATGGCAAATGGTACAAATAGGGTAGCTGTCATATTTCAAACTGCAATAGCTACTGCGGGTTTTAAAAGTAAAGGAGTTTCAACGTTTCCCTTTAATATATACTTAGGGTGTTCTGCATTTTTTGGTTCTATAATTGGAGCTTATTTAGCAGTTGATATAAGTGCTGCCATCTTCAATAGAATATTGGCCATTGTGATGATTTGTGTAGTGCTTATTATAGCCTTCGGGCCTAAAATTAGTATCAAAGAGGTTCAAGAACGGCTTACAGGAAAATATTTATGGTTAGGTATTATCGCATTTTTCTTTTTTGGTATTTATGGAGGTTTTATAAATGCAGGTTTAGGTTTTATCATAATTCTATTTCTTCATTATATAAATAGAATGACTTTAGTGCGTTCAAACGCGACTAAAGTTGCCGTTGTTTTCATGTATATGGTTTCTGCTTTGGTTGTTTTTGCATGGAACGAGCAAGTGGATTGGGAAATCGGAATGGTATTAGCTATTGGTAATGGTAGTGGGGCTTGGGTGGCGAGTAGGATTTCTGTAAATATGGGTGATGGTTTTGTAAAGAAATTCCTTATTATCATGGTGTCGATACTAGCCATAAAACTTTGGTTTTACCGATAATTTAAACAAGATTTGTATAACTATTAAAATAAAGAAGAATGCCAGGGTTCGAATTGTTCGGGGAAAGTGAAAAAAGTCAAGTACAAGATGTGTTAGATTCTGGGGTACTCATGCGTTATGGTTTTGATGGTATGCGAAATAACCATTGGAAGGCTTTAGAGCTTGAAAAGGCTTTAGCAAAGAGAATGGAGTCCAAATATGCGCAAGTACTTAGTAGCGGTACTGCAGCACTTACCGTTGCTTTGGCAAGTGCAGGAGTAGGGGCAGGTGATGAGGTGATTATGCCGACATTTACCTTCGTAGCAAGTTTTGAATCTATTTTAGCCATTGGTGCGGTACCAATTTTGGTTGATGTAGATGATACTTTAACCTTAGATCCATTAGCGGTAAAACAAGCTATAACTAGTAAAACAAAAGTGGTGATGCCTGTTCATATGTGTGGCTCTATGGCAGACCTTAAGGCATTGAAAAATATATGTGATAACCATAATTTATTGTTGCTAGAAGATGCCTGCCAAGCAATTGGTGGTAGTTTTGACGGTAAGCCTTTGGGTAGTTATGGTGATTTAGGATGTTTTTCATTTGATTATGTAAAAACAATTACTTGTGGTGAAGGTGGCGCTGTTATTACGAATAGTGAGAAATATAAGGTAAATGCAGACCACTATTCAGATCATGGTCATGACCATGTAGGTAATAATAGGGGAACGGAAACTCACCCGTTCTTAGGATATAATTTTAGAATTTCTGAATTGAATGCAGCTGTTGGGTGTGCTCAAATTCAAAGGTTAGATGATTTTATCGCGATTCAGAAAAAACACTATTCCGCATTGAGGACTTCCATAGAAACACTCGAAAATGTTAGTTTTAGAAGGGTGCCAACAGGAGGTGTAGAGAATTATTCATTTTTGACTTTTTTCTTGCCAACAGAAGAAATAGCAAAGAAAGCGCATACCGCTTTGGGCGAATCTGGAATAGACGCGTGTTTTTATTGGTTCGATAATAATTGGCATTACTACAAAAAATGGGAACATTTGGCGAATCTTAAATCTCTAGGCAAGCTTCCGCAAGAAGTTATAAATCAGTTACCTGATTATTCAAAATCTAATTTCTCAAAATCAGATAAATGGATAGGTAGAACCATTTCATGTTTAATAAAACTTAGCTGGACGGATGAACAGGTAAATGATCGTGCAGCAAAAATGAAAGCAGTTTTAGAAAAATTCGTTTAGAATTTTAATAGGCTACATATTCAACAATTTCTAATCCATAACCTACAATACCTACACGTTTAGCCTGGGTACTATTGGTCATGAGCTTCATTTTATGAATACCTAAATCATGTAATATTTGAGCCCCAATTCCAAAATCACGGCTATCCATTTCTATTTTTGGAGCTTTGTTAATGCCTTGTTTTTGCAGTTCTTTAAGTTCTTTCAATCTAGAAAGAAGATTAAGTGATTCAGAATCTTGATTTATAAATACGATGGCACCTTTGCCTTCTTGATTTATTTTTTTGAACATATCCTCTAACTTTTCGTCAGGGTTATGCGTTAAGGTTCCTAAAATATCATTGTTGATAAGCGTAGAATTAATACGAGTCAATATTTTTTCGTCTGCAGACCAAGAACCTTTAGTTAAGGCTAAATGAATATGATTATTGGTGGTTTGTTTATAGGCTCTTAATCTAAAGTCACCAAATCTTGTTACGATTTCAAAATCAGTTTCTTTTTCAATCAAACTATCATGCTCCATTCTATAGGCTACTAGATCTTCTATAGAAACAATTTTTAAGTCAAATTTCTTAGCTACTTTAATTAATTGAGGAAGTCTTGCCATGCTTCCATCCTCATTCATTATTTCTACAATAAACCCAGCTGGTTTTAAACCGGCTAGTCTTGCAAAATCAATCGCTGCTTCTGTATGACCTGTTCTACGTAATACACCGCCTTCTTTAGCAACCAAAGGAAATATATGACCAGGTCTTACTAAATCATGTGGTTGGGTATTTTTATCGGTCAATGCCAAAACGGTCTTAGACCGATCAGATGCTGAAATTCCTGTGGTAACACCATTTCCTCTTAAGTCTACAGATACTGTAAATGCCGTTTCAAAAGGGTCTGTATTGGTATTGACCATCATATGCAACCCTAGATCTTTACAACGGCCTTCAGTTAATGGCGCACAAATAAGGCCTTTGCCGTGAGTCGCCATAAAGTTAATGGTTTCGGGCGTTGCTAGCTCTGCAGCAGCTAAAAAATCTCCTTCATTTTCTCGATTTTCATCGTCAACAACAATAATAACTTTACCTGCGCGAATATCTTCAATCGCCTCTTCAATGGAATTCAATTGTATTTTGTTAAGATCTGTCATGTTTAAACAATCAGCTTTTATCTTTTTTCTTAAATAATTTTTTGAAGAAATCTGAAATAAATCCAAAATTCATCATTCCCTTATCCTCGGTTGCCCTTTTTGTTAAATATACGCCTAAGGGTAGCATGATTAATGTTGGTAGCCATGCTCCTAACATAGGGTGTATATTACCTTCTTTTGCATAGTTTCCAGCAAAAACTCCAATGAAATAATAAATTAGGAAAAGTACGATTGCAATGACCATCGGTAATCCTAATCCGCCTTTTCTGATTATGGCACCAAGTGGAGCTCCAACAAAAAATAAAACAATACAGGAAAAAGCCAAAGCATATTTATTGTGAAGCGAAAGAATATGCATTCGGTAGATTTTATATCTCTTCTGCATTTCTTCTTTTTTACCGCTAACAGAACCTAGAATACTGCTAGTGGCATTTTTTGCGCTGCTTAAAATTTGTATCTGTTGCCAATCTGGAAAAAGGACTAAAAAGTTTTCCTTAATGGAATCTTGCCAGGCAATATTCGATTTTGCTATTATTGCTCTTTCGGCTGATATAGAATCTTTCTTAGTTACCATATCCACTTTTGCAGAATCGGTATTCTTTGTAATTAATGGAATAAAAATTCCGCTTCTACTTTCTATATTTTTTGAAAACGCGCGAACAATCTTGTAATTATCACCTCGCAAAGAATCAATGTCTTTGTTGAGTCGAGAGATATTTTTCATCTTATCGGTACTAATATCCCGTTCTTGTTCCAATTCATCATTGTCGATTTCGGGAATTTCGATATTCATGGTGTACGTGTCGAAGTCAGCTTTTGCAAAAGGAAACTTCATTTTGCTTTCATTACTTTTAGAAGTAACATCTTCATAGTAATGCCCATCCTTTAAAACCAACTGAATAAGGTCTGAAGATTCACTACTGATTAATTCTCCGGTCTTCGATTTTATTACCGTAGTATTTAGATTGCTCTTCGATTTAATGTGGATAATTACATTTTTTAAGAAACGGTCATTATCTCCATACTTCTCATCAACCTTAATATTCATCCCTTCAAAATCACTAAAAACCCCTTCAGATACTACAGCAGCAGGTTTTATCTTAGCAATGTTTCTACGAAGATTATATATTTTTCGTTGTGATAGCGGAATTACGTTATTAGCAAAGAAAAACGTAACACCACCTAAAATTGTCACAAAAACAATCAAACTTAACATGGATCGCTGTAGTGAAATACCCGAGGCTTTCATTGCAGCAAATTCATAATTTTCTGCTATGGAACCGAAAGTTAAAATGGAGGATAAAAGTACTGTCAAAGGCAGTACCTTCTCAGTAAGGTCTGGCATTAAATAAAATAAGAACTTACCGATAATAACAATATCTAAACCTTTACCTGCTAGGTCATCAATAAAAAGCCAAATCGTTTGGAATATGAAGATGAACATCAATATTACAAACGAACTGACAAAATTAAAGACGAACCTTGATAGGATATATCGGTCTAGTATTCTCAATAGTTCTAATTTCTTAGAATGAAATAGCCTTCATCCTTATATTTAGCTTCATCAAAAATAAATAAGGTTTTGGACAAAACTTCGTCTGTTTTAAAAGAATTAACAGTGATTGTAGTCTTAGTGCCGTTCTTGCCTGTTTCAATTAATTTGTAAATATGCATTGTGCCCATATCTATCCCCAATAATCTCGATTTTATTTCGGTGTCAGAATCAATAGGTGTCAATTTTACATATTGAATTTTTCTTCCTTGTACATCTTGTAAGATATCCCAGGCATAATTATGACCTTCTTTGTAAAAAGTCAACATTTTTGAAGGTGTCATTGCATCTTCATCTTCAGACTTATCTTCAATGGTCACTTCTTCATTTTCTGGTACAATAGTATACACTTTCTTACCGTCATACAATTGTTGAGAGCCTAGGTAATTGAAAATGTATTTGTTGCCTGCAAGTGTAACATCACCTCTAGTCTCTTGGTTAATACCTGCTTCAACGTTCTTTAAATCGAACTTGAAATCAACAAAGATGTTATTGTAACTCTGAACTTTAGTATAGACTTGATCTAATAAGGCTTTAGCCTTGTCCGCACCTTGAGCATTAGCAAAAGTTGCGGTAAGCATAATCGTTAATACAATAATAATTTTCTTCATCTCTTTTTTAATATTATTCATTATCCAATAATTGTTGAAGGGCTACCATGTCTGATATATAAACCTGCCTTGCTTTACTGCCTTCAAAAGGACCTACAATTCCTGCAGCTTCCAATTGATCGATTATTCTACCAGCGCGATTGTACCCTAATTTTAGTTTTCTTTGAATTAAAGATGCTGAACCTTGTTGTGCAATGACAATTACTTCAGCTGCTTCGCGGAACTTTTGGTCCCTTTCTGAAACATTATAATCAACACTCGTGCCAGAATCTTCTCCGCTATATTCAGGAAGCTCGTAGGCATCTGGGTATGCGCGCTGACTACCAATATATTCAACAATTTTTGCAACTTCAGGTGTGTCAACAAATGCGCATTGAATTCTGGTAACATCATTACCTTGGGTGAACAACATATCGCCACGACCAATTAATTGGTCGGCGCCAGAAGTGTCTAATATTGTTCTAGAATCTATTTTAGAGGTAACTCGAAAAGCTAATCTCGCTGGGAAGTTGGCTTTAATTATACCTGTAATAACATTAACGGATGGTCGTTGTGTTGCAATTATTAAGTGAATACCAATGGCTCTAGCCAATTGTGCAAGTCTTGCAACCGGTGTTTCCACTTCTTTTCCGGCAGTCATAATTAAATCGGCAAACTCATCAATTACCAGTACAATGTATGGTAAAAATTTATGTCCGTCATTCGGATTCAATTTACGAGCCTTGAATTTTGTATTGTATTCCTTTAAATTACGAACCATAGCTAATTTCAATAGTTCATAACGGTTATCCATTTCAATACAAAGTGAATTAAGGGTATGAATCACCTTTGTATTATCAGTTATAATTGCCTCTGCGGAATCAGGAAGTTTAGCCAAGAAATGACGTTCAATCTTATTATACAAGGTTAATTCAACTTTCTTTGGATCTACCAATATAAATTTAACTTCAGCAGGATGCTTTTTATATAATAAAGAAGTTAATACGGCATTTAAACCTACAGATTTACCTTGGCCTGTTGCACCTGCCATTAAAAGGTGTGGCATTTTGGCTAAATCGACAACAAAGGTTTCATTACTAATAGTTTTACCAAAAGCTATTGGTAATTCCATTTCTGCCTTTTGAAATTTACTCGATGCAATTACCGAACGCATAGAAACAATAGTTGCATTTTTGTTAGGTACTTCAATACCTATAGTTCCCTTACCGGGAATTGGTGCGATAATACGAATACCTAACGCCGCCAATGACAAAGCGATATCATCTTCTAGGTTTTTAATTTTAGATATTCTTACACCCGCATCAGGAACAATCTCATATAAGGTAACAGTAGGGCCAATAGTAGCTTTAATTTGGGCAATACCAATTTTGTAATTTTTGAGAGTCTCAACAATCTTATTCTTGTTTTCCTCTAATTCTTCTTGATTTATAGTAATGCCCCCGGTAACACCATGTTGGTCTAAAAGCTCTATGGTAGGGAATTTATAGTTGCCCAATTCTAAGGTAGGATCGAACTCTCCAAAATCATCTACCAATTTATTTGCTAGAATATCAATTTCTTCAGGCTCCTCAATTACTTGCTCAACTTCCATAGCAATTGTATCCTCTGGTTCCGGAGTATTTATTTCAAAATCTTTATGATCATCTCCCTTTTCTAAATGCGGAATTTCTGTTTTATGAGTGTAAGTATCTACAATTACCGGTAAGTCTTCGTCTAAAGATGTAATTATTGTTTCGTCAACCTTGGCTGCCTTTCTTTCTTTACTAGCTTTAAATTCTGTTGCGATCGCTTCTTTTCTTGATTTAAAAAAGGACGATATACCTTCAGGTGTTATTTCAAACAGTCTCACAAAAATGAATATGAGGCCGAATACCAATAACAAGAGTACGCCAATTTTACCAGCATAGTCTTGCAAAAAATCATTCATTTCGAAACCTATTAATCCGCCTAATAACGGACTACTGGTTGCGAAAAACCCTAAGGCAATTGAAATCCATATAATGAAAAGTAAGCCCCAAATCCACTTTTTAAATAATGCTTTTAAAGGAAGACCTAAAAACAAATATATTCCTGTGATACAAATTAAAAAGGGGAGTATAAGTGAGGCTAAGCCAAAGCCCTTATACATGAAAAAGTGACTTATGCTTGCGCCGAATTTATTCAATAAATTTTTGGCTAGCTCATTACGATCTTTGAATTCAGAGAGAAGACTTTGATCATCTTGCCAATTAAAATAAAACGATATAAATGAAAAGAACAGTGCGATACTAAAAAGCATCAGCAAACTACCCAAAATGATTTTATTCTGTTTGGATAATTTAAAAGATGATTCTTTTTTAGTAGGTTTTGGCTTTGATTTAGTTGCCTTCTTTGCCATTAAAAATTAATTCTGGTGCTAAATTACAAATTTACGATGAGCTATAGGAAACAATGATGCGACCTATAAAATTTTGGGCAAGTAAATGATTAAACCGATAATGGTTGCTGCTATTGAAACCAGCATAACTGCCCCTGCAGAAATATCCTTAATGAACCCGATTTTTACATCGAATTCTGGTTGTACGAAATCAGATATTTTTTCAACAGCCGTATTCATGCCTTCTATACCGAGTACCAATGCAATGGCGAATATTTGAAGTATCCATTCTGTATTTGATATTTCAAAATAAAAACCTGCAGCAGTCATAACTGTGGCTATAAAAACCTGAATTTTTATGCTTGCTTCGGTACGTATCAGCAAGAAGGCACCTTTTAAGGCAAAACCAACACTTTTAATACGATTGGCCAAAAAGGATTCTTTGGGCATGAATGTCGTTTTTATTAGTTCATTAACGCCTCTAGAGCAGCTTTATAATTTGGCTCATCAGTAATTTCAGCTACTTGTTCAGTGTATAATACGTTTCCTTTTTCATCAACGACCACTACGGCTCTTGAATGTAATGGAGCGAGGGGGCCATCAGAAAAATCAACATGGTACGATTTTCCAAAATTACCATCTCTAAAATCAGAAAGCATTTCAACGTTTTCAATTCCTTCTGCACCGCAAAATCTCGCTTGTGCGAAAGGAAGGTCTTTAGATACACAAAGTACGATAGTGTTATCTAATTCTGCAGCCTCTTTATTAAACTGTCTAACCGATTGTGCACATGTACCTGTATCAACACTTGGAAATATATTTAAAACCACTATTGAACCTTCATAATCTGAAAGTTTTACGGTAGATAAGTCATTTTTAGTTAGCTGAAATTCAGGTGCTTTTCCGCCAGTTGTGGGTAAAGAACCTAAAGTGTGTATTGCATTTCCCTTTAATGTAATTGAAGCCATGTCCTTAATGTTTATATGATTGAAAGCGTGAAATTATAAAATATTAAGATGAAATGTGAGCTTAAATGAATAAAAAAAGTCCATTCTATATGAAAGGACTTTTTTCTTTATACTGTATGGATTACTTATCTATGGAGCCCATCACCCGCTGCATGAACTGGTTTAAAGCTTGTTTTTTAGGTGTGCCTTGTTGTATGCTATTTGCTACATCTAGTGCTCCGTACATGTTTGAAATCAGTTCTCCGATTACATCAAGTTCTTCATCTTTTAAAGAGGGTAACTCAGTTAATCTTTCTAAAGTCTCAATGGTCTCTAGTATGTAATCGCTGTCTTTTTCTTCTATGAACTCGGTTAGTAACTTAATTATGGGTAATCTCACTGATCAGTTCTTTTAGTAAGTCATATTTATTAGTCTGAACCTGATTTTTGAATTTCCCTTGCTCAAATGAAGCAAAAGTTGGCAGGTTATTTACATTAGCAAGCTTTCTTGATTCAGGAAATTTTTCCGCATCAGCTATTACGAATGTTACATTTTCATTTTCTGAAGCTTCTTTCTTAAATTTCGGCTTCATAATACGACAGTTACCACACCATGTAGCCGAGTATTGAACTACGACGTTGGCATTATTATCAATGATTTCCTGTAAATTATCTTGTTCTAATTCCAATAACATAACCGTGATTGTTTAAATAGTTGTTAAGAAGAACATGAAGTAGGGTGCTTCATGTTCTTGATCTTTAAGGTCTTGAATTTAATTGGCATGCGCTGAAAGATAGCTTGCTACACCATCTCTATTGGCAGACATGGCATCTTTACCTTCTTCCCAGTTGGCTGGACATACTTCGCCTTTTTCTTGTACGTGAGTAAATGCATCAATTAAACGAAGGTATTCGTTAACGTTTCTTCCTAAAGGCATGTGATTAATTCCTTCATGAAAAACTGTACCTTCTTCATCAATTAAATATGTTGCGCGGTAGGTCACATTGTCACCTTCAACGGTAACAACATCATTCTCCTCATCATACTTTTCATTGGTAATATCTAAAATACCTAAAGTTGATGCTAAGTTTCTATTGCTATCGGCTAAAATTGGGTAGGTTACGCCTTCAATGCCACCATTGTCTTTATTAGTACTCAACCAAGCAAAATGTACTTCTGGAGTATCGCATGAAGCACCAATGACTAAAGTGTTTCTTTTTTCAAATTCACCAATAGCTGCTTGAAATGCATGAAGTTCAGTAGGACAAACAAAAGTAAAATCTTTTGGATACCAGAATAGAACCACTTTTTTATTATTTTTTTGAGCTTCTTCTAAAACATTAAGTTTAAAAGTATCGCCCATTTCATTCATTGCATTAACACTAAGATTTGGGAATTTTTTACCTACAAACGCCATAATATGTCTTCGTTTTATAATTAATTATAAAGCAAAATTAAGACATGAAAGAGGGTTGGCAGACTTTCTAAATTAGAATTATCAATAGATGAATAACTATTCTGAATAGCTAAAAGAATATGTCCATTTTAATGCGAATGGCTTAAAATTTAATATGGATTATTGTGAACTTATCAAGCACACAAGATAAATGTCTTTGTTTCGTTAAAGTAGAAATTAAGCTTCTTTTTTAATGAGCTGTCTTATTTTAATATTGAAGGCCGCAAATATTAATGTCATAATAGGACTCAACCAATTGAATATGGCGTATGTGAAATATTCTGAAACACTTACGCCTAATACTCCAGATTGATATGCTCCGCAGGTGTTCCAAGGTATTAGTACAGAAGTAACAGTACCGGAATCTTCCAAAGTTCTACTCAAGTTTTCAGGTGCTAACCCTCTATCTTGATACGCTTTTTTGAACATTTTACCAGGAATTACTATTGCCAAGTATTGATCACTGGCTATTACATTTAAACCGATACAACTAAGAACTGTACTTGTAAAAAGTCCGAATACACTTTTTGCAACGGCTAGTAATGATTGGGTAATTCTCGCTAGTGCGCCAATTCCATCCATTATGCCTCCAAAAACCATGGCGCAGCAGATAAGATAAATGGTCCACAGCATTCCATTCATACCTCCCGAACTAAAAAGCTCATTCAATTTTTCGTTTTCAGTTACTATAGCAGTGTCCGTCAGCATAGAATTGATAAGGGCGCTGAATTTAGAATCTGAAAGACTTGATAAAATTTCAGGTTGAAAAATAAAAGCAAAAACAGCTGCCAAAAGAACTCCTACACCCAGTGCTATTAGAGGCTTGGTTTTCAATAAGATCAGAGCAATTACCGCTAATGGTACTATAAATAAATATGGTGTTATATTAAATGTATGCGCAATTGTTTTTAGTAATCCTGTTACATCTGCATTACCCGTAGTGTCAATATTTAAACTGATTATAGAAAAGGCAATAATTGTTATTAATATGGTAGGGCCTGTTGTATAGAACATATACTTAATATGTGTGAACAAGTCTGTTCCTGCCATAGCGGGTGCTAAATTCGTGGTGTCACTTAAAGGAGACATTTTATCCCCGAAATATGCTCCTGAAATTACCGCACCTGCAATCATGCCTGTTGGTATGCCCAATGCTGTTCCTATACCTACCAGAGCGATACCTACGGTCGCCGAAGTTGTCCATGAGCTACCGGTAGCAATAGAAATGATAGCGGCAATTACAATTGATGCAGGTAAGAATATTGATGGACTCAACACTTTTAGTCCGTAATAAACCATTGCTGGAATAATTCCGCTTACTAACCAAGTGCCCGCCAATGCGCCAACCAAAAACAATATCATGATAGGAATGAAAACACTTTTTAGGTTCTCATAAATTTCCCTAACCATGGTTTCGAATGTGGTCTTATTGAAAAAACCAACTATCGCAGCAAATAAACCTCCAATAAGTAATATAATCTGATTTGAATATTCTCCAAACCATTCTCCATCTGCAAAGAATATGTTATAAGCTAACATTGCCATCAAAAGTACAACGGGAATGAGGGCTTCTAGCAGATTAAGTTCTTTGTTGGCTACGATATGTTCGTTTTCCCTATGCTCATTTGAATTTTGGTTTGACATTTAAAATGCGTTTGGTTAATACGTAATATTACGATTTATGCTACGGATGTGCAAGCCGTATCATAATTTGAATATTATGAGTTTACGCCAATGATATCCAGTATTTTAAGGTCTATTAGGCATTGTTTCATTAGCGAGTAAGTTCTTTTAATATCATCATCTAACCCAATTGAAAAACGAATTAGTCCGTTTCCTAGGCCCATTTCTTTTTGCTCATCTAAAGGAATTTCAGAAGAAGTAGAGCTTCCTGGTGCGCTGAAAAGAGTTTTATAGAAACCTAGGCTAACTGCTAAGTATCCCAACTTTCTTTCCTGCATTAATTCCATTAGTGCATTCGCATTTTCTATTGTCCCAACATCCATGGTAACCAATCCACCATATCCATATTCAGGATTCATTTGATCTTCCATAATCAAATGTCCAGGATGGGAGGGAAGTCCTGGGTAAACTACACGTAGTCCGTCTTTTTCAAAATTCTCCGCTAAGAACATTGCATTATCGCTATGCTTTTTCATGCGTATGTGGAGCGTTCGCATATTTTTCAATATTGAAGCTGCACGTAAACTATCTAATGTACTACCCAACAACATACCAGCACCATTATTAACGTCTTTAAGGCTAAGGCAAAATTCTGATGTACCGCAAACTGCACCTGCAACACAATCGCTAGTTCCGTTTATAAATTTGGTAAGACTATGAATAACAATATCAGCGCCTAATTTAGCAGGGGTTACAGAAAGTGGTGAAAAGGTATTATCAACCACCAAAGGAAGTTCATTGTTCTTTGCTATGCGTGAGAGTGCAGAAATATCGGCAACCTCTAATAAAGGGTTGCTAACACTTTCACAATAAATCATTTTCGTTTTTGACGTAATGGCTTTCGATACTGCATCAAGATCTGTGATATCTAAGAAGGTTGTCTTAATTCCGAATTTGATTAAGAAATTTTTCATAAACGCATAGGTGCCTCCATAAATGGTTCTGCTACTAATAATGTGGTCACCTGCGTTACAAAGTTGAAGTATAACGGCAGTAATTGCTCCCATACCACTAGCAGTGACGTTTGCGCTTTCGGTACCTTCTATTGCAGCTAGAGCTTCTCCTAAGTATAAATTGGAAGGTGACGAATGTCTACTGTATAAATAACAACCTTCAGTATTCCCCTCAAAAGTATCGAACATTGTTTTTGCCGATATAAAAGTATAGGTAGAGGAATCTGAGATGGATGGATTAACGCCACCATATTCTCCGAAATATTGTAAGTCTTGTAAATCGTTGCTAGTTTTTTGGCTCATGGATTGTAATTTTAAGTAAATCTAACTTTTTATAGAGTGATTGTCAATGTGAACTTCATTAATTGGTTTTTTAAACTAATATTTTCATTTTAATAGATTTGTATTCTATGAATGATTAAATTTGTCGGACTCTTTAGAATCATAATCACTATGAAACTTGACGAAACGGATATCAATTTATTAGTGCTTTTACAGGCAGATAGTAAAAAAACTACTAAAGAATATGCTTTAAAACTTGGCTTGTCTACAACAGCTATTTATGAGCGTATAAAAAGGTTAGAAAGGACTGGTGCTATAAGGAATTATGTTGCCTTGGTAGATAAGGCGGTGGTTGATAGGAATTTTACGGTATTCTGTCATGTAAAACTAGTGCAGCATGTAAAAGATAATATTGCTCAATTTGAAGCTCAAGTTTTACGATTACAAGAAGTGGTAGAATGTCACCATTTAAGCGGTGATTATGACTATCTGTTGAAAATTCATGTTCAAGATATGGAGGCGTACCGAAATTTTATGGTCAACAAACTAACTGCCATGAATCATATTGGTAGCACACAAAGTTCTTTTACAATAAAAGAGGTCAAGCATTCTACTGCTATACCCCTTTAAAACTAAAAATAGTATTAATTTTGTATCACATTAGAAAACAAATAATTTATGGATCAATATGATGTAGCCATTATAGGCTCAGGACCTGGAGGATACGTAGCAGCAATACGTTGTGCACAACTAGGAATGAAAACAGCAATAATTGAAAAATATTCTACTTTAGGTGGAACTTGTTTAAATGTAGGGTGTATACCTTCTAAGGCAATGTTAGATTCTTCTCATCATTATGAAGATGCCATTAATCATTTTGAAGAACACGGAATTGAAATTCCTGGAGAGATAAAGGTGAATTTGGAAAAAATGATTGGTCGTAAGCAAGGCGTGGTTGACCAAACTACCAAGGGTATTCAATTCTTAATGGATAAAAATAAGATTACTGTTTTCGAGGGAATAGGAAGTTTTAAAGATGCTACGCATGTTAGTATTAAAAAGAACGACGGTAAAACAGAAGAAATAGAGGCAAAAAATATAATAATTGCTACAGGGTCTAAACCATCTACCTTACCATTTATTAAGATTGATAAGGAACGTATAATTACATCTACTGAGGCTTTAGAGCTTAAAGAAGTGCCAAAACATATGATTGTCATTGGTGGTGGTGTAATCGGGTTAGAATTAGGTCAGGTATATAAACGACTAGGTGCTGATGTAACTGTTGTTGAATTCATGGATCGTATTATTCCTGGTATGGATGCAGCCCTTTCAAAAGAATTGACGAAGGTGATGAAGAAGCAAAAAGTAAAATTTGCATTATCACACAAAGTAAAATCAGTAGAAAGAAAAGGCGATACTATAATTGTAAAGGCTGACGATAAAAAAGGTCAGGAAGTTGTTTTTGAAGGTGACTATTGTTTGGTTGCTGTAGGTAGAAGACCTTATACCGATGGATTGAATGTTGATGCTGCTGGTGTACAACTAGATGATAGAGGTAAAGTTATCGTTGATGATCATTTAAAGACAAATGTTAGTAACATCTACGCTATTGGCGATGTTATTAAAGGTGCTATGTTGGCTCATAAAGCAGAAGAGGAAGGTACTTTAGTTGCTGAGCAGATAGCAGGTCAAAAACCTCATATCGATTATAATTTGATACCAGGTGTAGTTTACACATGGCCAGAAGTTGCTGCGGTTGGTAAAACAGAAGAGGAGCTTAAAGAGGCTGGTGTTGATTACAAAGTAGGGCAGTTTCCTATGCGTGCTTTAGGACGTGCAAGAGCAAGTATGGATACCGATGGTTTCGTAAAGATATTGGCAGATAAGAAAACTGATGAAGTATTAGGGGTGCATATGATTGGTGCTCGCTGTGCAGATTTAATAACTGAAGCTGTAACTGCAATGGAGTTTAGAGCATCAGCTGAGGATATTTCTCGAATGAGTCATGCTCACCCAACATATGCTGAAGCAGTTAAAGAAGCAGCATTAGCAGCTACTGATAATCGTGCTTTGCATATTTAAAAGTGTAGATGAAATATATAAAAAAAGCAGCCTTATGGCTGCTTTTTTCGTTTTAATAATTTGCTCCTAGAGTTTAACTAGATAGAACCTTAATTAATTTTTTATTAAGCCTAAAACTCGAAGTATTTTTTCGGTTATCGTTCTTACGATTTCAAAAGCGATAAGTGCAGCTTGTTCTAAATATATTCTTGTAGTAGATAAAAATGAAAACAATCCAGATTTAACTTCAGCTTTATGGCTTTCATATTTTAAGGCTAAGTAAGTGCTTGCAATCATAAATAGTATTGCGCCAAATACTGCTACCCACGGATTTAAAGAATGATGGAAAAAGCGATATAGCCCAATACCCGTAAAACTACCGTAAAGAATAATAAAATGAATAATGTATATCGATAAAGTGCTTTGTCCTATTTTCAACCAAGTACTATTCATTAAGAATTTACGTAGAATAATGAATATTGAAAAAACGATAAGAACATCACCTAAACGAATGAATAGATAGTTGTTATTGAAAATAAATTGGAATAATTGTATGCCTGTTACTTCAAAAATGGAATAGAAAAAGTCTGAAGAAAAAAGAATTAAAACCAATCCGGTTAGTATATAAATAGGAACGATGTAGGAATATAAATTTTTATTGTCCTGATATTTGGAGAATAGTACGGACATAAAACTACCGATGGTCGCATAGCCCAACCATGGTATTATTGTAAATACAGACCCATTCGACTTTGATAGGTAATTCGCTATAAATTGAGGTAAATATTCAAAACTAGATGCCTTATATGTAGGTTCAAATAAGAATAATAAAAACGTTGTGGATATCAATATAGTAGGGAAAACCCATTTTTGTTTAGCGAAGGTGAGTAAGTAAAAACTGGTGATAAACAATAATGAAAATCCTATACAATGTAAAACGTCTATAAGGTAAAACGAGTCGTAAATTTCTCCTTTGAAAATACCGAAGAGGTTCATTCTTAAAAGGTATCCAATGGCTAAAAGTTCTAATCCTCTTTTAAGCCCTTTTTTTACACGAGGGTTGTCCCAACCGGTCTGTGGAGATTTAATCAATAGAAAGGTGAATATAAAACCAGATACGGTAAAGAAAACAGGCGCTGTAATTCCTCTAAAATATTTCCATGTGCTAAACAGAAAATTAGAATTATCTCGAAAGGCATTATCTAGTAATCCATCAATGAAATGACCTTGTAACATCATTAAGATTGCCCAGGCTCTTATGGCATCTAAAAAAAACAATCTTGACTTAGAGTTGCTCATTATAGTAATTATATCCTATATACTTATAAAACAGTATGTTTGGATGTTTACGGCTACAAAATTAGATAAAATAAGTTAAGGTTTATTCTAATTGAATTAAATTCGCAAACATTCAAAAAAATCAGGTCCATGGGGTATGTTTTAGCATTTGCAGGTAGTAATTCATCCACTTCTATCAATTATAAATTGGTAAAGTTTACATCCTCTTTAATAAATGGTCATGAAGTACGATTACGTGATATGTCTACTTATCCATTTCCTATGTATAGCCAAGATGTTGAAAGGGATAGTGGATTCTCAAATTCACTTGTTGAATTTAAGAATGAAATAAGAAATGCCAAAGGTTTGATAATTTCTGTAAATGAGCATAATAGCTACCCGTCTGCTTATTTTAAAAATGTTATAGATTGGCTTTCTAGGTTAGATGCTCAGTTTTTATTGGATAAAAAGATTTTATTACTGGCTACATCAAATGGAGGTCGTGGTGCTATTGGAGCTTTAGAGGCCGCTGAAAAAATGTTAACTAGGTTTAAGGGTGATGTTGTGGAAAACTTTTCTCTGCCAAAATATGGTGAAAATTTCTATGAAGAAAAAGGAATTACCAACGGGGATTTAGCCAAAATTCATGCTGAGAAAGTGGCTTCTTTCGTTAAATCAATTTCTTAATACTTAGGAGATGATTTAAGGGATAAAACTCGAGGATATTCTGAATGTTCATATATACTTAGTTACCTTTATACCGTGTTAAAAGCGTTTAAAAAACATATTGAAAATTCTTTTTCTGAGTTGCTAAGTAATCACTTCATAATTGCTTGTAGTGGCGGATTGGATAGTATGGTGCTAACTGATTTGTGCCAGCAGGCTCAACTTCAATTTTCTCTAGCACATTGCAATTTTAGATTACGAGGAAAAGATAGTAATGGAGATGAAAATTTTGTTCGTGAACATGGAGAGAATTTAGGTGTAGTGGTTTACGTGACCCATTTTGATACTATTGGCTATGTAAATCAACACAAAGTTTCAGTTCAAATGGCAGCACGCAAACTTCGCTATACTTGGTTTGAACAGCTATTAGTAAAGCATAATATTCCATATGTATTAACCGCCCACCATGCTAATGATAATGTGGAGACTTTTTTAATTAACCTTTCTAGAGGCACGGGTATTGACGGATTAACAGGTATACCAGCTAAAACAGCTAATCTAAGAAGACCTCTGTTGCCTTTTACTAGGCAGGAGTTAGAGTCATATGCTGATGAGCAAAAACTAAAATGGAGAGAAGATGCTAGCAATGCCGATACTAAGTATTTGAGAAATAAAATACGATTAGAGATTATTCCGAAATTGAATGAACTTCATCCTACTTTTTCAGACAACTTCAAAAACACACTACATTATTTAAATCAGACCGAAACCATTGCCTCTGCATATCTTCAAAAATTGAAAGACGAACTTTTTATTGAAATAGATGGGAGGTTTGAAATTTCAATCCATAAATTAAACGAATTAAGTCCTTTGTCGACCTATTTGTTTGGACTTTTTAATGAATTTGGTTTTAAAGAATTAGAGAATCTTGAGACTTTGTTAGACGGATTGAGCGGAAAACAATTAGTGTCTTCAACTCATGTTTTGGTGAAGAATCGTGATGTATTGTTATTATCACCTATTGATAAGAAGGAAGAGGAGGAACAGGAGTTTCTTATAAACGAAAGTCTGGTGGAATTAAATCATCCACTATCACTAAAATTTTCTATAGTACCTGAACGTTATAATAATTCGCTAGAGGAGATATTCATTCAAAAAAATACGTTAAAGTTTCCTTTAGTGATAAGGAAATGGAAAAAGGGCGACTATTTTTACCCAATTGGCTTAAATCGTAAAAAGAAACTTTCAAAGTTTTTTAAAGATGAGAAGGTTAATGTTCTTTCAAAAGATGAGATATGGTTATTATGCTCTAATGAGCAAATTGTATGGGTTATAGGTATGCGGGCGGACCATCGATTTAGAGTTGAAAATAGTACCGAGGAGATTTTAAAAATAGAAATGACATGATGAGAATTATTGCTTTATTACTCTTTATGGTTGTGTTGCCTCTTGGTGCATATGCCCAATCAGATGATAACCCTGTAGTTTGGGAGCAGGAAATAAATAAAATTTCAGAAACCGAGTATGAATTGGTAATGCAGGCAAAAATCCTTGAAGGTTGGCATATGTATTCTCAATTCACATCAGAATTTGGATCATTACCTAGCGAGTTTACTTATAATGGCAGTGGAACCATTTATGAGTTGGTTGATGGCACATTTGAGAGCGAAACAATAAAGGAGTACAGTGATATTTTTGAAGTAGAGGAAACTTATTTTAAAGATGATGCGATTTTCACACAGCGTATTAAAATCTTAGACCCTTCAATAAATCAAATTGATATTGATTTGTTCTTTCAAGTCTGTAAGGAAGTTTGTATTCCTATGGATAAAAAATTTATTTTCACTTTAGACGGTTCTGAAGCTAAAGACCTTATTGCCACTGTAGATGATAGAAGTTTAGCTCTTGGGCAACAATTACGATTAGACTTAAAGAATAAAGAACTTCTTACCCAAGGTCAAGATATTATTGCAGAAAGCACAAATATTTGGGTCATTTTTGGATTAGGCTTCCTTGGCGGCCTTATTGCTTTATTGACGCCTTGTGTATTTCCGATGATACCTTTAACGGTGTCATTCTTTACAAAGCATTCACAAAAGAAATCGAAAGGGATTATAAATGCATTGCTGTATGGTTTCTTTATAGTGCTTATTTACTTTTTATTAAGTCTGCCATTTCATTTATTTGATTCGGTCGATTCGCAGATACTTAATTCAATCGCAACAAATGTATGGTTGAATCTTTTCTTCTTTTTCATATTTCTATTCTTTGCTTTTTCCTTTTTTGGATATTATGAGCTCACCCTACCAAGTTCTTGGGCAAATAAGATGGACGCAGCTTCCTCTAAAGTGGGTGGTGTTATCGGTATCTTTTTTATGGCGGTTACCTTGGCCATTGTATCATTTTCATGTACAGGGCCTATTTTAGGAGGGTTATTAGGTGGTACAACTTTGGCCGAAGGCGAAGTAGCAACAAACCTTACAGCGGGTATGACCGGTTTTGGTGTTGCGTTAGCATTGCCATTTGCACTTTTTGCATTATTCCCAGCATGGTTGAATTCTCTTCCAAAATCTGGTGGATGGATGACTACGGTAAAAGTGGTATTAGGGTTTTTAGAAATAGGCTTAGCATTAAAATTCTTATCTAATGCAGATATGGTAGGTCATTGGGGAATATTAAAACGAGAGATATTTCTAGGAATATGGATTGTTTTAGGCATAGCTATGACACTTTATCTTTTCGGTCTTTATAAATTTCCGCATGATGGTCCGATTAAAAAATTATCTCTCGGGCGTAAGTTGACAGCTTTCGTAAGTTTGATATTTACTATTTATTTGATATTGGGTGTAACGAAGGTTACGCATTTAAAATTATTGAGTGGTTTTCCACCACCAGAATTTTATAGCATATTTGAGCAAGAGAGCGATTGCCCATTAGGTATTGATTGTTTTAAAGATTTTGATGAAGGTTTAGCCTATGCTAAAGAAGTGAATAAGCCAATTCTTTTAGATTTTACAGGTTGGGCATGTGTTAACTGTAGAAAAATGGAAGAAAATGTATGGAGTGACGCAGAGGTGTTTCCTATCATTAAAAACAATTATGTGCTCATTTCATTATATACAGATGATAGAGAAGAACTTCCAGAATCTGAAAAGTTCAATTTTCAATTCGATAGTGGCCGTGTTAAAGAAATTAATAACATAGCCCAAAAATGGGGTACTTTTCAAGATGTGAACTTCAATTCAATTTCTCAACCATTTTATGTGTTGTTGTCTCCTGATTTGAAAGTGCTTAATACTAGCATTCAAAATTCAGATATCCCTACCTACAAAAATTGGTTATTAGAAGGGCTTCGGAACAATAATTAATGTTCGTGTAATGTAAGATGTTGACTGCTTGTCAATAAAAAGCAGAGTTGCGAGGTGCTTAGTGTTAAAAATAACGCTAACTTAGAATTTAATTCCCCCGTAATATATGAGAACATTAAAAAGAATCGGAAAAATTCTATTGGTAATTTTTGTCCTATTAATCTTAGGAATAGGAATTTTCGTCTACACCTTAAAGCCTGATTACTCTGGTGAGAAAGAACTTGTTCATCTTGAGCAAGAGGTGAATGTGTATTATGATACTTATGGTATTCCACATATATATGGAGAGAACGAGAAAGATGCTTTTAGAGCATTAGGCTACGTTCATGCCCAAGACCGTTTATGGCAAATGGAGCTATTGCGAAGAATTGCGAGTGGCGGACTATCGGAAGTTTTTGGCAGTGATTTAGTCGGCACCGATAAATTTTTTCTTTCTTTGGGTATTGCCGATGCCTCTAAAATTACTGCTAGTAAGGTAAATAAGAGCGATCAAGGTGTAATTCTGGCCGAAGCTTATTTAGATGGTATCAATCAATTTATAGAAGAAGGACCAACGCCTGTTGAATTTTATCTGACAGGTATTGAAAAAGAAAAATTCATTTTAGAAGATGTGTATAACACCATTGGATATATGGCATTCAGTTTTGCCATGGCGCATAAGACCGACCCACTTTTAACGACTATCAATTCAAAATTAGGTTCGGATTATTTGAAAGATTTGAATATTGGTTCAGACATTAACACGGCATGGATTGAAAATTATAATCCATCTCAAAACGATTCAATACAGAACAATCTTACGGCAGCAGTTAATAAGGCATTAAGTGTATTGAATGTTCCGTTATTTGAGGGCAGTAATAGTTGGGTCATTGCTCCTGAAAAGACGAAGAATAAAAAAGTCATATTTGCTAATGACCCTCATATTGGTTTTGCGCAACCTTCTGTTTGGTATGAGGCTCATTTAGAAACACCGAACTATTCTAAATATGGGTACCATATTGCAGGTATACCTTTTCCGTTGTTAGGACACAATAGAAAATCTGCCTATGGTATAACGATGTTCGAGAATGACGACGTCGATTTTTATTACGAACAAAACAATCCGGATAATGAAAATCAATACCTCACATCTAATGGGTATGTAGATTATGAAATTATAACTAAAACCATTAAAGTTAAGGATAGTTCTAATGTTGACTTTATGTATAAAAAATCTGTACATGGGCCTATTCTAAATGGTATTGCAGACCAAATTAAAGATGAACGGCCGATAGCAATGTCTTGGATTTACACCCAAATGGAGAATAAAGTAATAGATGCTTTATTTGGATTAAGTCATTCTAATAATCTAAATGAATTTAAAAAGGCATTACCGAAAATTCATGCGCCAGGTTTAAATATAATGTATGGTGATGCAGAGGGTAATATAGCTTGGTTTGCAACTGCTCAATTATATAACATTCCAGATTCAATAAATACTAAATTGGTTTATGAAGTAGGAGAAGGGCTTCCCTTGAGTAAAGTGTTGCTAGATTTTAATGAAAATCCTCAGGCAATAAATCCGCCAAGTCATTATGTGTATTCAGCAAATAACCAACCTGATTCTATTGCTGGCATGCTTTATCCAGGGTATTACTTGCCAGAAAATAGGGCGAAGAGAATTGTAGACTTATTAGAGCCTAAAAATGATTGGGACAAAGACTCTGCAAGTGAAATGATTACAGATGTAACATCTTCGGTAGAGCCAACAATAGTTTCAGATTTAGCCAAATTGATTGATGTTAATTTATTAACTGAAAAGGGAATGAAGGTTATTGACTGTTTAAAAATGTGGAATGGTAGTTATGAACTTTCCTCTATTGAGGGTACAGTGTATAATCGATGGATTTATTATGTATTGAAAAACACCTTTAAGGATGAATTAGATGAAGAATTGTTTAGCCAGTTTTTGAGCACTCATTTCATGAAACGTCTTATAGCACCTTTATCTAGAAAGGAAAACTCCGTTTGGTGGGATGATTTGTCTACTGCTGATGTTGATGAAACCATGAAGGATATTGTAAATAAGTCTTTTTCTGAAGCTATCACATCGCTTGAGAAAGATTTAGGTAATAATAGTGATAACTGGATGTGGGAAAAAGTTCATACCATAGAACACGGACACCCTATAGGACAAATTGCGGCACTACGTTCCTTTTTTAATGTAGGTCCTTTTCCTATTGAAGGTGCTCGGGAGGTGATTAATAACCAGGCTTTTTCCTATGATGAAACAGGCTATTATAAAACGAGTTCAGGACCATCAACAAGAAGAATCATTGATTTTTCAGATGTAGAAAATAGCATTAGTATTTTGCCTACGGGCCAATCCGGTAATCCCTTTAGCAAGCATTATAGAGATCAGGCAGAAATGTATGTAAATGGTGAGTTTCGTAAGATGATGATGAATGAAGCTGAAATTAAGAAGAGTAAAGAAATCCTTACATTTAGCAAAAAGGATTAAGAATGCTTACAAAAGTTTATGGTAGTGCAGTTTTTGGTGTAGAGGCTACGACGATAGTTGTTGAGGTAAATATTGATAAGGGAATAGGTTATCATTTGGTAGGCCTTCCTGATAATGCAATTAAAGAAAGTAATTACCGCATTGCCGCCGCACTACAAAATAACGGCTATAAAATTCCTGGAAAAAAGATTACGATTAACATGGCTCCGGCAGACCTTCGAAAAGAAGGCTCTGCTTATGATCTTACTTTAGCCATTGGTATTCTAGCAGCTTCTAATCAGATACAATCCGAGAATATTGAGAAATATATTATCATGGGAGAACTCTCTCTTGATGGTGGACTACAACCCATAAAAGGTGCTTTACCTATTGCGATTAAAGCGCAAGAAGAGGGTTTTACTGGTTTTATGTTGCCAACAGCAAATGCAAAAGAAGCAGCAATAGTGGGTGATTTAAAAGTATATGGTATTGATAATATTAAACAGGTTATTGATTTCTTTGATAAGGGAACACCGTTAGAGCAAACAATTATAGACACACGAGAAGAGTTTTATAAAAACCTTGACTTTCCTGAGTTTGACTTTTCTGATGTTAAAGGGCAAGAAAGTATAAAGCGCTGTATGGAGATTGCAGCAGCAGGTGGACATAATGTCATATTAATTGGTCCGCCAGGAGCTGGTAAAACGATGTTAGCGAAAAGATTACCTTCTATTTTACCACCCATGACGCTACATGAAGCATTGGAGACGACTAAAATTCATAGCGTGGTCGGTAAGATTAAGAACATGGGTTTAATGAGTCAACGACCATTTAGAAGCCCACATCACACAATTTCGGATGTAGCTTTAGTCGGTGGCGGTTCATACCCACAACCAGGTGAAATTTCTCTTTCACATAATGGAGTTCTATTTTTGGATGAATTACCAGAGTTTAAACGAGGCGTTTTAGAGGTGCTGAGACAGCCATTAGAAGATAGAGAAGTAACGATATCGCGAGCAAGATTTACGGTAACCTACCCTAGTAGTTTTATGTTAGTGGCCAGTATGAACCCTAGTCCGGGTGGGTATTTCAATGACCCAGATGCACCAGTAACATCCTCACCGGCAGAAATGCAACGGTATTTAAGTAAAATATCAGGGCCTCTGTTGGATCGTATTGATATTCATATTGAAGTCACGCCAGTTCCTTTCGAAAAACTATCGGAAGAACGAAAAGGAGAGGGGAGTGTAGAAATAAGAAAACGAGTTACATCAGCACGAGAGATACAGACTTTACGATTTTCTGAATTAAACAATGTGCATTATAATGCACAAATGAACACCAAACAAATTCGTTTGTATTGCAAACTAGACGAAAAATCAAAGTCCCTTTTAAAAAATGCGATGGAGCGTTTAAATCTTTCCGCCCGTGCCTATGACAGAATTCTAAAAGTAGCAAGAACAATCGCCGATCTTGGTGGTGATATAGATTTGAATGGTGATCATATTTCAGAAGCCATTCAATACAGAAGTCTAGATAGAGAAGGTTGGTTGGGGTAATAGACTATCCCATCACCTTTCTAAGTGCCTTGTCAAAAAGTTTTACATCTTCTATAGTACCAGTACTAATTCTTGCCCAATCTGTAAATGGAGGGAACGGTCTACCTATAAGAACATTCTCTTTTTCCATGGCCGCCATCATTTCTCGTATGGGTCTTCCTGTTTTGAAAAAAACAAAGTTAGTATGAGATTTTTGATGTTCTAGATTTAAGTCATTTAAAGTATTATAAATATGACTTTTTACTTCCACATTTTTAGCAACGCTAAATTTGTAAAACTCATCATCTCTTAATGCTCCTTTGGCAGCTTCAATCGCTAAAACATTAGACATTGCCATGATATTTTTTTTCAGTCTGGTAGCAATATCTGGTCGGGCAATCAAGTAACCGATTCGTAACCCAGCAAGGCCATATACTTTCGAGAATGTTTTAGAGACAATAACATTCATGTTTTCCTTTACTAATTCAACCATTGAAGGGTAATCGGGTTCGGTAATAAAATCATAGTAGGCCTCGTCACTGAAAACCATGGTTCTACTACTAACGGAAGAACAGAAATCTCTTAATTTATTTCTGTCAAGTAAAGTTCCAGTAGGATTATTGGGGTTACATATAAAAATCAAACCTGTTTTAGAGGTTATTCGTTTCTCCATTTCATTTAAATCATGTTCCAAGTTTTTATCTACGGGAACTCGATGTACGGTAGCGCCAAAATTCTCGGTATAGGTCATAAGAGATTGAAAGGTAGGGTCTGCGGCAATAATTTCACCTCCGTTAATTCCGTAGGTTAATCCAGCGGCCTTTAGACCTTCTGTAGAACCTCCGGTTATGACAATGTGGTCTTTAGTTACACCTTCTTTGAGAGCTATTTGCTCAACCAATGGATGAAGAACCATAGATGGGTATCTACAGGCAATATCTAATGAATTTTTAATTACCTCTCGTACAGCTTTTGATGGTCCATAAGGATTTTCATTGGAATTCAATTTGGCTATACCTGTTTGTACTGTAGTATTAGGTGTTTCAGTAGGTAAGGCGAAAGCACCTAATCCACCTAAAAAAGTAAAACCGCCAGATAGTCCAGCAGTTTTAAGCCATTGTCGTCGGTCAATAGTATTCATGAGTATACCCTTTGGTTAAAAGGTACGAAAAATTGCTTACAAGAATTTTATTCTGGGCAACTGATGGTTACGCTTAATTAAGAAAACAACTCTTCATTATTAATATCATCGTCATGTTTTTTAGGGGCTGTAAAAATATCTTTTAGAATAAAACTTGTTACTATGGTTAAACCCAATGTTAAAGTAGGAATTGAATAGTCCCAATTTAGTAAATGCATTAATCCACCACATATAAGGGTTATAACACCAATAACCATTACAAAGTTCCAAATTATTTCGGTTAGGCTATTTTTTGCATTATCTTTTTTATCCATAAAATAAGAAGTGCCTTCCATAGCAAACCATGCTATAAATGTAAATGCTGTACCAATTTGAAAAATTACCGTGTACGGGAAATTTAAAATGGTTAAAACACCATTAGTAGTCCAAAATAATACCAAAGCCATTTTTATAAGGTCGATAGTAAGTTTTTCTTCTTTTCTCAAAAAACGAAAAGTGTATAATACAAGTATTGCAGTAAATGATATAAATATAATACCTGCAGAATATTTCCAATGAAGAACCTGCATTAGCATACCTATTAAAAGGGTGGCTAAGGCTGCCCGGATTGGATTTTTAAATGCTTTTTTAGGTTTTTCCATGTCTATTTATTTTAATTAATAACTTTAATATTGGCTTTCAGTCCTTCCATAATTCCAATAATATTATTTACGGTTTCATTTAAATAGTACCGTACCACAATATGGGGAATACGAATGGTTGTAAATCCATTCTTGAAGGAATGCATTGCTTCTTCTAAATTATTAATAGCCTCATGTTCGGTCAATTTATCATATTTAGAGTCAATTTCAATATTGAGTTTTACTCGCGATATGGCTATATCTATAGATTTTTTACCATCCCACCATTCTAGCATCGAATTTACTCCTGCCTCTTTAAGGGCGTAGTATAATTGAATAGCCTCTAATGGGGTATCGTGTTTGGTGATTAGTTGCTCAATACGTTTATAATGTTTGTTGCAGAGTTCTACACCTGCGCTTTCCATAGCATTTTTGTGATCTAAATAACCGAGTTCTTTCTTACATTCTAAACAAATCATTAATAGGTTAAGTTTAAGGTTTGGGGATATTTATAACCTTGATATTTTAAGATTAGTATGTAACCTCGATGAATGACGTCGATCTTTTAGACGAACGGTAGTTTTTTAGATTAACGGCATTTTGAAATGTTAAAATTGTGGTGAAATTGATTTTGATGATGGTGAGCTAATTCATATTTACAGATTATATTTACAAGAATGATAATTTTAATCCATGTTTAAGAAATTAGGACCTGGTGTTCTTGTAGCAGCAGCGTTTATCGGCCCGGGTACAGTTACTGCTTGTACCCTTGCCGGAGTTAACTTTGGCTTTAGTCTGCTGTGGGCCATGCTATTATCGATTATTGCGACCTATGTTCTTCAGGAAATGTCAGCAAGATTGGGTATCATAACACAAAAAGGACTGGCCGATGTTATAAAACAAGAGCTAAGGAACCCTTGGATAAGAAATGGTGTAATTACTCTTATATTTTCTGCTATCATTGTAGGTAATGCTTCGTATGAAGCAGGTAATATTGGTGGTGCTACCTTGGGGATGGAGGCTCTTTTCGGGTTAAGTTATAGTAAGTTATACCCAGCTATATTGGGACTAGCAGCTTTTTTACTTCTCTTTTTTGGAAATTACAAAGCCTTGGAAAAGGTTTTTATATTTCTTGTATTAATAATGAGTCTGTCTTTTGTTATGACAGCCGTATTGACGCAGCCCAATCTTTGGGAATTACTAAAGGGCTTATTTGTGCCATCAATTCCTGAAGATGGTATTTTGACTATTATAGCTTTGGTAGGTACTACAGTTGTGCCCTACAATCTCTTTTTACATGCCGCTTTGGTGAGTGAGAAGTGGAAATCAGAAAAAGATTTGAAACTGGCGAAAAGAGATACGTTAGTATCTATCATATTGGGTGGACTAGTATCTATTAGTATAATTATATCTGCGGCAGCTATAAAAAGTACTGAGGTTAATAATGTATTGGATATGGCAAAAGCTCTAGAGCCGCTATATGGTTCTGCAGCTCTTTATTTTATGGGTATAGGTTTATTGGCGGCTGGTATAACTTCTGCTATAACAGCGCCATTAGCCGCTGCGTATGTTGCGAATAGTTGTTTTGGATGGAAGGCTGAATTTAAAGATGCTAAATTCCGGTTTATTTGGATAATGATTTTAGTGTTAGGCGTGGTCTTTTTATCCTTTGGTATAAAACCGATAGAAATTATAAAATTTGCCCAAATTACCAATGGACTGCTTTTACCAATCATAGCCATATTTTTACTTTGGGTAGTAAATAGGGTAGGTGTTATGGGAAAATATAAAAATACCTTATTGCAAAATTGTATTGGGTTGGCTATTATTTTTCTTTCAGTTCTATTGGGAGTAAAAAGTATTTTAACGGTGCTCGGATTGTTTTAAATGAATAAGAGAAAAATAGATATTAATTGTGATGTAGGTGAGGGTATCGGTAATGAACCTGATTTGTTTCCTATGATTAGTTCTTGCAATATTGCTTGTGGAGGTCATGCTGGTTCTAAGGAAACTATTAGACAATGTCTAGAATTAGCATTGAAATTCAATGTTAGTATAGGTGCGCATCCTTCATATCCAGATAGAGAAAATTTTGGGCGTATTTCTATGGATATATCCGATGATGATTTAATCAGAAGTATAAGCGATCAAATGAAGTTGTTTATGATCGAGTGTAATTATTTAGGAGCAACGCTTCATCATATAAAACCTCATGGAGCACTTTATAATGATATTGCAAAGAATCAGCATTTAGCGAAAGTTTTTTTAAGTGCCATTATACGGTATAAAAAGAATGTTGTTTTATATGTTCCATTTGGTAGTATCATTGAAAAATTAGCAATTGCTAGTAATTTTAAAATATGGAGAGAAGCTTTTGCGGATAGAAACTATACTAATGATTTGAATTTGGTTTCTAGAAAACAAAAGAACGCATTAATTTCAAATGGAAAAGATGTTTTAAATCATCTGCTTTTGATGTATAACGAAAAAGAGGTAAGAACTGTTAACGGAGAAAGAATTCCGATTCAAGCAGATACCTTTTGTATTCATGGCGATACACCAACAGCTTTTCAAATTTTGATGTATATTACAGAGCATTTATCAGAATATAATCTACAAGCTAAACCGTGAATTCCCCTAAAATAAACATAAAGTCTTTTGGTATACATTCAATTCTTATTGAATGGCCCAATGAGGTAAGTGAGCATATTCTAGAAACTATTTTACGTTTTCAAACTTTTATACGTGAAAAATTGTTAACAGATAAGGATTGGGAAATGGTTCCTTCCTATAATTCTTTACTACTTATCAATAGGAAGAAAATTATTGATTTCGATAAAATAAAAAAGCAATTAAAGGCCGAATATTCGCAATTAGGTGAGTCTGAAAAACCAGATAGGTATTTATGGAGATTACCTGTTTCATATGATTTTGAATTCGGATTGGACCTTGAAGAAGTTGCAGAAAAACTTAATAAATCTATTCCTGAGGTTATAGCACTGCATACAGGTACAACTTATACCGTATATGGAATTGGTTTTTTACCAGGTTTTATGTACCTCGGTGGAATATTGAAGGAATTAGAAATACCGAGAAAATCAACGCCTAGGTCTAAAGTGGTTAAGGGTGCGGTTGGTATAGCAGGTAAACAAGCAGGTATTTATCCTCAAGAATCACCTGGAGGTTGGAATATAATAGGGAATTGTTCAGTGCCTATTTTTGATGCAACAAAAGAAGATCCTTGTTTTGTAAATGTGGGTGATAAAATTGAATTCTATCAAATATCGAGGGCGGAGTATAATTTACATAAGATAGAGGCAGAAGTTGGTATTTATAAACTTAAAAAATTTAAGATAAATGCTTAAGGTATTAAAATCAGGTTTTTATACCACAGTGCAAGATTCGGGAAGATTTCATTATAGAAATAAAGGGGTTCCCGTTTCTGGTGTTATGGATGAAATATCGGTCTTCAAAGTAAACTCATTATTAGAAAATGAAGTTACTGCTGCTGTTTTAGAAATTACAATGACTGGGCCGACGATTATGTTTGAGGAAGAAACATATATGGCATTAGGTGGGGCAGAAATGTCAGCAACCTTAAATAATTTGCCGATTCAGAATTATAAAGTATATCAAATAGAAGTTGGTGATATTCTTTCTTTTGGCCGACTAGACAAAGGGTTTCGGTCATATTTAGGAGTTAAAGGAGGGCTTACTTCCAAGGAAGTATTAGGTAGTAGGTCGTTCTATAGACCCATTACTAAAGAGAATAGGTTGCGAGACAACGATGTTGTTCCGTTTACATATAATAAGTTATTTCAACCTAAGATTTCGGAGATAAAGGTTGATTCTTTTCTGGATAATACCATCTTAGAACTAAGTAAAGGTCCTGAGTTTGATTTGTTGAACGATAGGCAATTAGAAGAAATATTTTCGAAGTCTTTCACAGTTTCTCATGAGAATAATAGAATGGCATACCAAATCAAGGAAACTATTTCTACACATGAAATATCTATGTTGACATCTGCAACATTGCCAGGAACTGTCCAACTTACTCCGGCTGGCAAACTAATTGTCTTAATGAAAGATGGACAAACCACTGGTGGTTACCCAAGAGTTTTACAATTAATGGATAAGGCTATTTGTATTTTGGCACAAAAAAGAGGTGGAGATATGGTTAGTTTTAAACTAGTGTAATATGTTCTTTTTGTTGTATTCAAGATTGTATCACAGCTAGTAATCTATAAGTATTGGAATTCATTTTCTTATTGTTTTTTTTCTATTTCTATTTTATGTACTATTGTAGTATGAAACTATCTATTTTTAATATTAATGTGGTCATAGTCATTCCAATTTAGGAATGATATAGCTTTTCATTGTATTGAAAAACCTGTATCAGATTTATTTGATACAGGTTTTTTTATGTTTTAAAATTAAAATCAGATAGTTTTGAAGTATTGAATATGATATATAATGATGGTTTAACTATTTGAAAATCATTAGTTTAACTGTTTTTTAGATGAAATGAATTTGTACTGTCAATTATTGTTAAAAATAGAAATTTTTATAAACTTTTATCTTTGATTAATACGATTAAATAATCAAGATAAGCATACTAGATTTACATTATGGAATTGAACAAGCATAGTAAGAATGTAACCCAAGATCCCACTCAACCGGCAGCCCAAGCAATGTTATATGCAATAGGTTTAACAGAAGATGATTTAAAAAAACCATTAATTGGTATTGGGAGTACTGGTTATGAAGGTAACCCTTGTAACATGCACTTAAATGATTTGGCACAAGAAGTAAAAGTTGGTGTCAATGATAGTGGATTAGTAGGGCTGGTTTTCAATACTATTGGTGTCAGTGACGGTATATCTATGGGTACCTACGGTATGCGTTATTCATTGCCTTCAAGAGATATTATTGCAGATTCAATGGAAACTGTAGTGCAGGCTATGAATTATGATGGTTTGGTAACTGTAGTGGGTTGTGACAAGAATATGCCCGGAGCATTAATGGCTATGATTCGTTTAGATAGACCTTCTGTACTTGTATATGGCGGTACTATCGCTTCTGGTTGTTATAAAGATAAAAAATTAGATGTTGTTTCTGCTTTTGAAGCATGGGGAGAAAAGGTAGCAGGTACCATGAATGAAGAAGATTACAAGGGTGTAATTCAGAATGCATGTCCGGGTGCAGGTGCTTGTGGTGGTATGTATACAGCAAATACAATGGCTTCAGCAATTGAAGCATTGGGTATGGCTATGCCTTATAATTCGTCTAACCCTGCAATTGGTAAACAAAAACAAAATGATGCTATTGAATCTGGTAAGGCTTTAAAAAACTTATTAGAAAAAGATATTAAGCCTAGTGATATAATTACACGTAAATCATTTGAAAATGCGGTTCGGTTATTAACCTTGTTAGGTGGTTCTACAAATGCAGTATTACACTTTTTGGCAATTGCCAAAGCAGCTGATGTTGAGTTTACTTTAGATGATTTTCAGAAAATAAGTGATACGACTCCATTTTTAGCAGATTTAAAACCTAGCGGTAAATTTCTAATGGAAGATGTGCATCGTGTAGGTGGTGTACCCGCTGTAATGAAATTCATGTTGGAAAACGGAATGTTACATGGCGATTGTTTAACTGTTACGGGCAAAACAATTGCTGAGAATTTAGCTGATGTGCCTGGGTTATTAGAGCATCAGCAAGTAATTAGACCTTTAAGCAATCCGATTAAGGCTACCGGCCACTTAAGAATTCTGTACGGTAACTTGGCGACTGAAGGTTCTGTTGCAAAAATTACTGGAAAGGAAGGTTTGTATTTCTCCGGACCAGCAAAAGTTTATAATGATGAGTTTTTTGCGAATGCAGGCATTGGAAAAGGTGAGGTCACAAAAGGCGATGTTGTGGTCATTAGATATGAAGGACCAAAAGGAGGACCTGGAATGCCAGAGATGCTGAAACCTACTGCAGCAATTATGGGTGCCGGACTTGGAAAAGATGTGGCTTTAATTACAGATGGTCGTTTCTCAGGTGGAACACACGGTTTTGTAGTTGGGCATGTATCCCCAGAAGCACAAGACGGTGGTGTTATTGGTTTATTGAAAGACGGTGATATTATTACTATCGATGCGGAGAAAAATGAGATTTCAGTTAATCTTACAGATGATGAAATAACGGCAAGAAGAAAAGAGTGGATACAACCGGAGTTGAAAGTGAAAAGAGGTAGTTTATATAAATACGCTCGAACAGTATCATCGGCTTCACAAGGCTGTGTAACTGACGAATTTTAAAATATTAATTAAAATTCCCGAAAACTCTCCCTTAATTGAAGGGAGTCGGGTGGAGGCTTATGGAAACATTAAAAGAAAAGAAAACAAGTACAGATTCTAAGAAAGCTATACAGATTTCTGGAGCAGAGGCACTAATTCATTGTTTGTTGGCAGAAGGTGTCGAAACAATGTACGGTTACCCAGGTGGTGCAATTATGCCCGTGTATGATGAATTATATAAATTTCAAGATAAATTAACGCATATACTAACAAGGCATGAACAGGGTGCAACACACGCTGCTCAAGGGTACGCGCGTGTTTCAGGCAGGGTAGGTGTTGCTATTGCAACCTCTGGTCCTGGAGCAACAAATTTAGTGACAGGTCTTGCCGATGCGCAGATAGATTCTACTCCAATGGTTTGTATAACGGGGCAAGTAACTAGAGAGTTATTAGGTACCGATGCTTTTCAGGAAACTGATATTATTGGTATTTCAACTCCTGTGACAAAATGGAATTATCAAATTACCGAAGCTTCAGAGATTCCTGAGGTTATGGCGAAAGCATTTTATATAGCCAAGTCGGGAAGACCAGGTCCAGTTTTGATAGATATTACAAAGAATGCACAAATTGAAAAATTTGATTTCTCATATAAGAAATGTACAGGAGTACGTAGTTATAAGCCGGTTCCAAAACCAGAAATAAGTGCAATACAGGCTGCTGCCGATTTAATCAATAATGCTAAGAAACCATTTATCGTATGGGGTCAAGGTGTTATTCTTGGTAAGGCTGAAAAGGAGCTTAAGCAATTGGTTGAGAAAGCTGGTATACCTGCTGCATGGACCATTATGGGTGCTTCTGCATTAGATACAGACCATCGCTTAAATGTGGGTATGGTAGGTATGCACGGTAATTATGCACCAAATTTAATGACCAACGAATGCGATGTTTTGTTGGCTATAGGTATGCGTTTTGATGATCGTGTAACAGGTAGATTGGTAGATTATGCTACCCAGGCAAAAGTGATTCACTTTGAAATAGACCCAGCTGAAATCAATAAAAATGTACATGCCGATGTGGCGGTATTAGGTAATTCTAAAGAAACTTTGGGCCTACTGCTTCCGTTGATCAAAGAAAATAAGCACGAAGCTTGGCATAATATTTTTAAAGAAAAGTATGAGATTGAGTTCGATACAATTATAAATAATGATATTCACCCGACCAAACCTGGTTTAACCATGGGAGAAGTTATTGAGCAAATTAATTTAGCCTCAAATAACAAGGCGGTTATTGTTTCTGATGTAGGCCAGCATCAAATGATTGCTTGTAGATATGCTAAATTTTCCCAGACTAAAAGTAATATTACTTCTGGCGGGTTGGGAACAATGGGATTTGCACTTCCTGCAGCTATTGGCGCAAAAATGGGCGCTATGGATAGGGAAGTAATTGCTATCATAGGTGATGGTGGTTTTCAAATGACGATTCAAGAGCTTGGAATAATATTTCAACATAAAGTTCCTGTTAAAATTGTTGTTTTAAACAATGAACATTTAGGTATGGTACGCCAATGGCAAGAACTGTTCTTTGAAAGAAGATATGCTTCTACGGTTATGGTTAATCCTGATTTTGTAAAAATTGCAGAAGGGTACGGTATTGAAGCAAAACGAATTTCTGAACGTAAAGATTTAAAATCAACCATTCAAGAAATGATGGCTTCTAAAGAACCATATTTCTTAGAAGTTAAAGTGGAGCAAGAAGATAACGTTTTTCCAATGATACCCTCAGGAGCTTCGGTATCAGAAATAAGATTGAAAAAATAGAAAACGTTATGAACGATTCGAACATACAAGATATTCCAAAAATACACACGAAGATTGTACGTAAGTCTGAAGAAATTGGGTTTACAATGCCATCAGATTTGTATGTTGGTAGTTTTCTAAAAACGTTGGTCGCGTCGAAACCAAAAGGAAGATTTCTTGAAATAGGTACTGGCATAGGCTTAAGTCTATCTTGGATGATTGAAGGACTTGATACTGATTCAAAATTAATATCGGTCGACAATGACAAAGAGTTAATAGAAATTGCAGAAAGTTTTTTTGGAGATCACAAACAGGTTGATTTAATATGTGAAGATGGTGCAAAGTGGTTACAGCAGTATGATGGAGCAAAGTTTGATTTGATTTTTGCAGATGCTTGGCCAGGAAAGTACAGTGAAATAGAAATAGTGTTAGACTTATTAAAGGTCGGTGGTTTTTATATTATTGATGATATGAAGAAACAACCAAATTGGCCTGAGGGACATGAGAATTTTGTTTTTGAATTAGTCGAGTATTTAGAAAAACGTGATGATTTTCATATTACAAAAATGGACTGGTCTACAGGATTAATCGTAGCAGTAAAGAAAAAGTAAAAACAAATTAATACAATGCCATAAAATTCTTTTAGAATAAAAGAATAGGAAAATAGCTTATGGAAAATAAATTTTTCACCATATCAGTATATTCAGAGAATAATGTAGGATTACTGAATAGAATTTCGGGGATATTTTTAAAGAGACATATTAATATAGAAAGTCTCAATGTCTCAAAATCGGAAATTGATGATGTTTCGAAATTTACTATTGTAGTTAATACTACCGAGAAATGGGTGTACAATATTGTAGGGCAAATTGAAAAACAAATTGAAGTAATTAAAGCATTTTATCATACTGATGATGAAACAATTTATCAAGAGTCAGCTTTGTTCAAGATTGCATCTGGTCTCCTTTTCGATGAACGTCAAATTCAGAATATAATTAAAGATAATAACGCTCAAATCGTGACAGTTTCAAGAGATTTCTTTGTTATCGCTAAAAGTGGAAGAAGAAATGAAGTTGATGAAATGCACGATCAATTGAAACCTTATGGTATTATGCAATTTGTACGTTCAGGTCGAATTTCTGTAACTAAAGATGTTATGCAGATTTCAGCAATACTTAAAGAATTTTAAATAACGAATCAATTCAATAATTAATAAAGTAAATATAAAATGGCCAATTATTTTAATACACTATCATTAAGAGATAAACTAACGCAACTTGGTAAATGCCGCTTCATGGATTCGTCTGAGTTTGCAGATGGTGTAAATGCTTTAAAAGGTAAGAAAATTGTAATCATAGGTTGTGGTGCACAAGGTTTAAACCAAGGTTTGAACATGAGAGACTCAGGTTTAGATATCGCTTATACCCTTAGAGATGCAGCTATAAAGGAAAAAAGACAATCTTTTATCAACGCTACTGAAAATGGTTTTACGGTAGGTACTTATGAGGAATTGATTCCTAGTGCAGATGTGGTAATCAATCTAACTCCAGATAAACAGCATACTGCCGTTGTAAATGCTGTTATGCCATTGATGAAGAAGGGAGCAACACTTTCTTATTCTCATGGATTTAATATTGTTGAAGAAGGTACACAGGTTCGTAAAGATTTAACTGTAATTATGGTCGCACCTAAGAGTCCAGGTTCAGAAGTTAGAGAAGAATATAAAAGAGGTTTTGGTGTGCCAACGTTAATTGCGGTTCACCCAGAGAATGATCCAGAAGGTAAAGGTTTAGAACAAGCTAAAGCTTATGCTGCTGGTACAGGCGGACATAAAGCAGGTGTATTAGAGTCTTCTTTCGTAGCTGAGGTGAAATCAGATTTAATGGGTGAGCAAACTATTCTTTGTGGTTTGTTACAAACTGGTTCAATTCTTTGTTTCGATAAGATGATTGAAAAAGGAATAGATGCTGGCTATGCGTCGAAATTGATTCAATACGGATGGGAAACCATCACTGAGGGAATGAAGTATGGTGGTATCACACATATGATGGACCGTCTTTCAAATCCTGCTAAAATAAAAGCATTTGAATTATCAGAAGAGCTAAAAGATATTATGCGCCCATTGTTTCAAAAGCATATGGATGATATTATGACTGGTCATTTTTCTAAAACTATGATGGAAGATTGGGCAAATGATGATAAAAATTTATTAGAGTGGAGAGCAGCTACAGGGGAGACTGCTTTTGAAAAAACACCAGCAGGTAATCAAGAAATTACAGAACAAGAGTTTTATGATAATGGCGTGTTGATGATCGCTATGGTAAGAGCTGGTGTTGAATTGGCCTTTGAAGCTATGACTGAATCTGGTATAATAGCCGAATCTGCTTATTACGAATCATTGCATGAAACTCCATTAATTGCTAATACAATAGCGCGTAAGAAATTGTTCGAAATGAATCGTGTGATTTCTGATACGGCTGAATATGGTTGTTATTTATTTGATCATGCATGTAAGCCACTTTTGACAGGGTTTATGAAAAATATCGACACAGATGTTATCGGTACTAATTTCTCTGTAGAAATGGATAATGATGTAGATAATGCTACATTAATTGCAGTCAATAAAGCATTACGTGAGCATCCGGTAGAAATTGTCGGTGCACGTTTACGTGAATCGATGACAGCAATGAAACCTATAGTTTAGATTTTTTTAAATCTTATATAGACATATAAATTGTCCGGTTGAGTACATTCGAATAGTTGCAATCCGTATTGGTTTGTAGTAATATTTGGACTGTTCTTAAGCGGACAATTTAAGTTTTAGATATTGTTTTCATTTTTAAAATGGTGAAATCTGAGCAGAAAGATAAAATAATATGAAAGGGAAGAAACCAACCTATTTTCCACAATTGACTGATGTACGAAATGCAGCAAAGATTATATCTGAAATTTCAGATATAACTCCGTTGACAGAGAGTATCAGACTTTCAAAACAGTTTGGATGTCAGGTGCGTTTAAAGCGTGAAGATTTGCAAAGGGTTCGTTCATATAAAATTAGAGGGGCATTTAATAAAATAAGCTCTCTTACTAAAGAAGAAAGGGCCAAAGGTGTTATTTGTGCAAGTGCAGGAAACCATGCTCAAGGAGTAGCATTCGCATGTTTTCATTTGAAAATAAAGGGTACTATTTATATGCCTTCGGTTACGCCAAAGCAAAAAATAGAACAAACGAATTTGTTCGGTGGTGACTTGGTTGAGATTGTTTTAGAAGGTGATACCTTCGATGATGCATCACAAGCTGCTCGTACGTATGGCCAGAAAACCGGTAAAATATTTGTTCACCCTTTCGATGATCCTAAAATCATAGAAGGTCAAGCTACGGTTGGACTTGAGTTGATTGAACAAACTAAAGCACCAATCGATTATCTATTTGTATGTATTGGCGGCGGTGGTTTGGCATCAGGCCTTATTAGTGTTTTTAGTGAGCTTTCCCCTAGCACTAAGATTATTGGTGTAGAACCTAAAGGTGCCCCATCAATGAAAACATCTATGGAATCTGGAAAGGTGGTTGCTCTCGAACATATCGATAAATTTATTGATGGTGCAGCTGTGAAAAAGGTAGGTGAACTGACATATCCTATTTGTAGTTATTATTTAGACAATATGATTACTGTTGAAGAAGGGAAAGTTTGTCAAACCATACTTGATCTTTATAATAGAGATGCTATTGTGGTAGAACCTGCAGGTGCCTTAACCATTGCAGCTTTAGACGATTATAAAGATGAAATTAAAGGAAAAAATATTGTCTGTATTATTGGTGGTAGTAACAATGATATTACCAGAACAGCTGAGATTAAAGAGAGAGCTTTATTGTATGGTAAGCTAAAGCATTATTTCATTATCCGATTTCCCCAACGACCAGGAGCTTTAAAAGAATTTGTAGTTGATATTTTAGGTCCGACCGATGATATCACGCATTTTGAATATTCGAAGAAGTCGAGTAGAGAAAATGCTCCGGCGGTGGTAGGTATTGAACTAAAACAACCAGAAGATTTACAACCATTGATAGAGCGTATGAAAACTAACAATTTTTATGGCGATTATATAAATGATAAACCTGATTTGTTTGAATATTTGGTTTAAACTATATTTAATTTTTACAATTAAATTTCTATACCATTTTAGAAATCAATCAATCAATGAGTCATCAATTCGATTTTTTAATAATAGAAAATAATGAGCGATATTAAAATACCAGAAGAATTTCAGATTACATCAACTATAGATCAACGACATTATTTGGTTGATGGTGAATTAAAGGAGTGGAAAGGGGAAACAACAGAAGTTTATTCAACGATTTCTTCTACCAGTGATTATAAGCCAACGTTATTGGGTAGTATTCCTGATTTAAAAGAGGCGGAAGCTTTAGATGCTTTAAATGGGGCTATGAAAGCATACAATCGTGGTCAAGGTGTTTGGCCAACCATGCATGTGAAAGACCGTATTGAATGTATGGAAGTTTTCGTTAAAAAGATGAAAACCAAACGTAATGAGGTTGTAAAGTTATTAATGTGGGAGATTGGTAAATCTTTACCAGATTCGCAAAAAGAATTTGATCGTACCGTTGAATATATAGAAGATACTATTGAAGATTATAAGCAACTAGATCGTGATGCTGCAAAGTTTACAAAAAACGACGGAGTTTATGCGCATATTAAGCGTGGACCTTTAGGTGTTGTTTTATGTTTAGGACCATATAATTATCCGTTGAACGAAACTTTCGCCCTTTTAATTCCTGCAATTATTATGGGGAATACGACCATTTTTAAACCGGCAAAACATGGAGTATTATTAATCACTCCTTTATTAGAAGCTTTTCAAACTAGTTTCCCTAAAGGTGTAGTCAATGTTATTTTTGGTAGAGGAAGAACGGTTGCCGCTCCTATTATGCAAACAGGAAAAGTAGATGTTCTTGCATTAATTGGTAACAGTAAATCAGCCAATGCCTTACAAGAACAACATCCAAAGAGTAACCGTTTGCGTTTAGTTTTAGGGTTAGAAGCTAAAAACCCGGCGATTATATTGCCTGATGCAGATTTAGAATTGACAATTAATGAATGTTTAGCAGGTACGCTATCTTTTAACGGTCAACGTTGTACCGCGTTAAAAGTGGTATACGTTCATGAAGATATTAGGTCGAAATTTAATGAAAGCTTCGCGAAAAAAGTTGATGAGCTGAAATTTGGGAATCCTTGGGAAGATGGTGTTAAGTTAACCCCGTTACCAGAACCAGGAAAGCCAGAATATATTCAAGAACTTATTGATGATGCACTTGCAAAAGGGGCAAAAATATTAAACAAAAAAGGTGGTAAACGATTTGATAATTTTATCTGGCCAGCGGTTTTATATCCGGTGACTAAAGATATGAGGGTGTACAAAGAAGAACAATTCGGGCCAATTATACCTATAGTGCCTTTTACGGATATTGAAGAACCGTTAGATGATATGGCCGAAAGTAACTATGGTCAACAAGTAAGTTTATTTGGTAAAGATGTATATGCACTTTCGCCATTAATTGACACCTTGGTGAACTTAGTTTGTCGTGTGAATTTGAACAGCTCTTGCCAAAGAGGTCCAGATGTATATCCGTTTACAGGACGAAAAGATTCTGCACAAGCTACTTTAAGTGTTCATGATGCACTACGCTCTTTTTCTATTCGAACTTTTGTTGCTTTTAAGGATAACGAATTGAATACTGAAATTATTCAACATTTGTTAGAAGCTAAACTTTCTAATTTTGTTAGCACAGATTATATATTATAAAAAGCGACGAAATTATCGAATCATAAAAACCTCTCCTATTAATTAGGGGAGGTTTCTTTTTTACAATTAGCGCTGATTTCTTCAGCTCTTTCTAGCCCTGAATATGGGTAGAAAGGTATAGTTTGCTCTTCTTCTTCGAATAATACAATAGCTCTGTCAATATCTTCACAAAACGGGGTAATTGACTTTCCAAAGAATTTAGCTGACCCCATATCCCATTCTGCTTTACTTAATATAACCCGAGGATTGTTCGGCGAAATAGATTGAGCTTTTTTATAAATAGCCGTATTTTCTCCTGATAAGGTCATTCCGTATTTCTGTCCGTCAAATGCAATATAAGCGGTATTTAATAATGCATAGGATATCATTATCTCCGGATTGTCTTCTGAAATGGAAGCTGCTATATCTAAAAATACTTTTGCTCTTGTGAGTTTTGTAGTAAGTAATGCTTCATCTTTTATGCTAAAACTACTTATAACCTCTATTAAGCCTGCATAGTAAGGTGGTAACCAATTATTTTTTTCTGCCGTTGCAATTCTCTCGAATAATTGTACCGCTTCTGTATTTTTTTGTTCTTGCCATAATTCAAATGCTTTAGACATTCCTTTTTCATAAGGAGTCTGCGATGATAAATTCAGTGATAAAATTAAAGTGGCTACTAGTAATACTGTTTTCATGTTTTTAATTTTTAAGGTTATTTATTATTCTTCAAATATCTTCTTATTCTCATTTTTTAAATAAAATAGATTACCGAGTTGTCGATTTTTGGTATTGAAATGTAGCAACTAAAGATTATCAAGTTGGTTATCATTTTTATTGTCGCTAATCGTCCAAAAGAATCCTATGAAAAAGAAGCGGTCTGCAGCAGGGGTAATTGCTCTTCGGTCAAATAACCCGTCCGTATTGGTTTGATTGGCATACTGGTATTCATTTACGTTTTTAGTTCCTAAAACATTACTTATGGAGAAATACAATATTTTTTGAGGACTAATTAGATATGCATAATTGGCATTCAATGAATTGAAATTTTTAGCTTGTTCATTTAAGAAACCACTTTTGTTCGGATCTGTGTAATTTCGTCCTGAAGCAAAATTGTAACTCAGTCCTATCTGACTTTTCCAATCTTCAATCCAATGTTTAATAACTAGGGAAGCATTATGTTTAGAAGCAAAATTTGGCGTAGCGTTTGTGGGATAATTTTTATAATTTCTCTCTGTGTCCAAGAAAGAATAGGACAACCAATATTCAGTGTTTTTGATTGATTTGTTATCCCTCCAAAAAACATCGAGTCCTTTTGCATATCCATTACCCGAATTCGAATAGGTGGAAATAGGTAGTGCTAATGGTGTATCGAACTTTACTAAATCATTATAATCTTTATAATAAGCCTCTGCTCTAAAGATTTGTTTATTTTTTACATATTGATAATTGGCAATCCAATGTGTGGTATTTTCAGCTGTAAAATCAGTGTTGAATTTTAAGTATTCATTTTTAGGATTTTGAAAAAATTGACCGTAGGCTAATGAGAATTGAGAGTTTGCGCCAGATTTGTATGCCAAAGATATTCTTGGAGATAGATTGAACTCTTGTAATAGTTCAGAATATTCACCTCGTATTCCAATCTTGGTCGCCAGATTTTTTGAGAAGAAAATATCGGTTTCAATAAAACTGCTAAAAATATTATTTGCAAACCCATATTCATTTTCAATGGTTTCGTCGTTATAGTTTTCGGTGAAGTTTGTGATGAAGTATTCAGCCCCAAAGTTTAATTTATATCGGCTAGAAAAGTACTTGTTCAGAGTAAATTTAAAGTGAGCTGAATTTTCAATATCAGTGATGTTTGCTGAACTAAATTTTAAATCAGAACGGTCGTTTGCAAAGCTGACACCAGTGACAATGCTCCAATCTTTTTCTAGGAAATCTTTATAAGATGTATTCACATATAAGTTTCTATTTTTTAATCCGAATCTTAAACCATCAATTTCATTAATATCTTCTTGGGTTAAATCAAAATTTACGGCACTATATGCTCCATAAACTTTTAATAATCCATCATTATTAAATCTATATCTGTATACCGCTTCACCTCCTAAAGATTCTACAGGCTTGTGCCATTTATTATTATCTGAATATAATTTCTGATATGGAGCTAAATTAATGTAAGATGTATTCAAGCTCAATGAGCTCTTATTCCATTTTTTGGTATTCCCAAGTCCGACGCCAACAGACATTATTGCAATTTCTGTTTTTTCTTCTTGGGGCTCATCAACACTGTTTAATAGTAAAACACTAGATAATGCTTGACCATATTCTGCTGAATACCCTCCTGTAGAAAATGTTATTCCTTTAAATAAAAATGGAGATAACCTGCCTCTAGATGGTATGTTGTTTGCTGAAGGAGAATATGGTGTAAATACGCGCATTCCGTCTACGAATATTTGTGTTTCTTCTGCATCACCACCTCTTACAAATAACCTGCCATCTTCGGCAACATTAGAAGTGCCGGGTAATGTTTGTAGTGCACCTACGAAATCTCCAAGAGCTCCGGCAGTTGTTACAATGTCTAACGGTTTTAAAGCTGTTACTTTTGCATTATCTCCGGCTTTAAAAGTTCCGGCATTTACAGTAACCGCATCTAAGGTATTTACATCATCTTTTAGTTTTATAATGAAATTAGAAAAGGTGGTAATATGAGCTGTTTTAGAGAAAGCTTCATAGGAGATTGATGAAGCTACCAATGTTTGTTCTCCAATTACATCTGTTTCAAAAGTAAAGATTCCTTCTTCATTAGTAGCGGTACCATCGTATGTACCCTTTATATATACATTAGCCCCTATTACAGGTTTGCCTTGATTATCAATTACTTTACCTGACACAGTTTCTTGTGCTATTATGTTGGCTTGAATTAGGGTGAATAAAAAGAGTAATAAAATCTTCATGGTGCATCTATTTTTTAGATTGATACAGCAAATATGATTTGTAAATGAAGTTTTTTATAAAATGATTTTCTGAGTTGTAAGTATTGTTAACTCAACTGTAATAATTACTTGTTTTCATGATTTTATCTAAGGTAATTATTTACATAAATAGGGTAATAAATGACGGAGATATACGACTTATTGGTTTTAACTTTGCATTTTAAATCGAACTATTTTTCGACTATAGTGTAAGTGTAGAACTTAAAGATATAGGTTATGAAGACTATAAAATCAAACAAAAAAGCATTATTTGCTTTAGCTATCGGAGGTTTTGGAATAGGCCTTACTGAGTTTGTAATAATGGGAATTTTGACAGAAGTTTCTGGGTCATTAGGCATAACAATACCCCAAGCCGGACATTTTATTGCAGCTTATGCATTGGGTGTAGTAGTGGGTGCACCATTACTTACTGGGTTAGGCTCAAAACTTTCGCCTAAGAAAATGTTATTCTTATTAATGATATGGTTTACTGTATTCAATACTTTATCGGGTCTTGCAACAGGGTATAGCAGTTTATTGTTTTTGAGATTTTTATCAGGAATACCTCATGGTGCCTTTTTTGGAATCGGGGCAGTGGTTGCTACAAAACTCGCTAGGAAAGGGAAGTCTGCTCAAGGCATTGCCATAATGTTTTCAGGATTGACCATAGCAAACGTCATTGGTGTTCCTTTTGGAACGTATCTAGGTCAACAGTTTAGCTGGAGTGTTTCTTTCTATCTAGTAGGATTCGTAGGGTTAATGGCTTTAGCTAGTATATATATGTGGATGCCGAAAATCGAAATAGAAGCTACAGAAAAAAATGTCAGTGTTTCAAAAGGATTAAGGAATAATGAACTTTGGGCATTAATTGCTTTGACGACTATAGGTACTGGCGGATTCTTTGCTTGGTACAGTTATGTAGCACCGTTAGTTACCGATGTGGCCGGTTTACCTAATCACTTTGTTGGCTATGCTATGATGCTAGCTGGTTTAGGTATGGTTGTAGGTAATTTTCTAGGAGCAAAAATGGCGGAGTTATTTTCGCCTTTAAGAGCGGTTATTATTAGTTTATCTATCATGTCTGCTATCTTATTAATTAATATGTTTATTGCGACAAATCCGTACGTATTAATGGCAATGACTTTTCTAATTGGTGTTATATCTTTTACCGTTTCGACGCCTATTCAAATGGCAATTATAAATACTTCTAAAGGTTCTGAAATGTTAGGTTCTTCAATGAATCAAAGTGCCTTTAATATGGGTAATGCTTCCGGTGCCTATTTAGCAGGTTTGCCTATAGCTTTCGGATACGGAATTATTTATTCAAGTTTGGTGGGTGCAATTTTAGCTTTTTCTGGTGTTGCCATAGCAGTAGCTATTTTATTAGTTCGCAAGCGCAAAGAAATTAAGTACAAGAAAATGGCAATAAGCTGTTAAAAAAAGTATTATTTATATAAAAAAGGAACTTGCTCAGCAAGTTCCTTTTTTTTGTGCTCAAAAAAATAAGTTTATGTTTTAATTACATTTCGAAAATGGAACGATAAACTTGTTAAATTTTGTAATTTGTGCATTTCATCGGTACTTTAATGTATTTAAACGCGTTATTAAAGAACCTAAACCTACTTAATCGTGCAACGTACTAAATTAATACTAGGAACTATTGTATTGGTTCTTTTACTATTTGTTCTCACCGCTTCGTCATTTAAGCCTGAACATTCTAAGGCAATTATCACAAATTCAAATCCTGTTAAAACCTTAGCAGAGAAAAGGGAAATCAAATTATATGGCATACGTCAACAAGCGTTGAAATCTGCCTTAACTATATATTTTGACCAAGCTATTAAATCTGGAGATATAGTAGGTGCGGGGGTAAGTATCGTTAGTGGTGATTCGGTTATTCTTTCAAATGGATTTGGAAAAAGAAGTGTAAAAGGAATTGAAAATGTAGATGGAGAAACCTTATTTAGATTAGGGTCAATATCAAAAGGTTTTACAGGTGTATTAGCTGCCAATCTTGAAAGTGAAGGTAAAATACATTGGAATGACAAAGTAGTGGAGTTTATTCCGAACTTCAAATTTGGAAATAAAATTAATACAGAAAAGGTTGAAATAGCCCATCTGTTGTCGCATACCTCTGGAACGCCATATCACAGTTTCACCAATTTAGTTGAAGCTGGTATATCGATGTCTAAAATTGCTGGTCGATTTGATGAAGTTCAACCAATTGCTGAACCTGGCCTTCAATATAGTTACCAGAATGCCATGTTTTCATTGAGTCAAGAAATTATGTTGAAAGCTACTGGGAAGGATATTCAAACCCTATTAAACGACAAGTTTTTTAAGCCATTGAATATGCAATCCGTATCCATGGACCACAAGGCTTTATTAAATTCTGAAAATGTTGCCTTACCACATAGAAAAAGTGGGGGACATTGGCGCGCTTTATCTCTAACAGATAAATACTATAATGCTATAGCTGCAGGCGGTATTAATGCGAGCTCTTTAGATATGGCAAAATGGATGCGTTTTTTATTAGGACACAACCCTGAAGTAATGTCTAAGGATGCTGTAGAGCAGGTTTTTAAACCATACATTGCCTTGAACGGACACAGTAAATATTACCAAAGATGGCCAGGTCATTTAAAATCGGCCTATGGTTTTGGATGGCGTATTCATACAGTAAAAGAAAATGAAAAAGTTGGAGAAGAAACTATTTGGCATCATGGAGGGAGTGTAAATAATTACAGAAATGAGATTGCACTTTTCCCAGATTCAGATTTAGGTATTTGTGTTTTGTTGAATGGTAATTCGAAATTAGCTAAAACCGTAATTCCAGATATTCATGCTATTGTTAGAAGTATCTATGAGCAGGATATATCTACACCAGGAAGCTTATAGTTTAAGTTGAAATTAACTTATATAAAAAATCCCCTTTAATCTTAGATTAAAGGGGATTTTATTTAAAATATACTTTTTAGATATTGCTGGCTAACCAATCGCCAACTTCACTAGTTTTATAACTCTTACCACCATCAGCAAGGTCTTCAGTCACATAACCTTCAGCCAATGATTTATTGACCACTCTTCTAATTTCTTCTGCTTCTTGTGTCATGTTCATATCCTCAAATAACATAGCCGCTGAAAGAACAGTAGCTAAAGGATTAGCAATATCTTTCCCAGCTGCCTGTGGGTAAGAACCATGTATTGGCTCATATAAAGAAACTTTGCTACCTACAGAAGAAGATGGCATTAATCCCATAGAACCAGCAATAACAGAAGCTTCATCCGTTAATATATCTCCAAATAAATTTGCTGTAATAATTACATCATATCCTTTTGGCCATTGAATTAAACGCATAGCTACAGCATCGATAAACTCATAGGTGACTTCAACTTCAGGATAATCTTTTTCCATTGCTTGAACGGTTTCTCTCCATAGTCTAGATGATTCTAAAACATTGGCCTTATCAACACAACATAATTTTTTAGAACGCTTCATAGCCATATCAAAACCTTTTTTAGCTAAACGTTCAATTTCAAATCGTTGGTAGGTCATAGTATCAAAAGCAGTGTTTCCATCATCTTTTCTACCACGTTCACCAAAATAAATACCACCAGTTAACTCTCTTAAAATAATTAAATCGGTACCCTCTATTCTATCTCTTTTCAATGGAGATTTATCGATAAGTGAAGGAAAAGTAAAGGTTGGACGTACATTGGCAAATAAACCTAATTTTTGTCTCATCTTTAATAGTCCTTGCTCAGGACGTACCTTTGCCGATGGATCATTGTCAAAACGTGGGTGACCAATCGCACCAAAAAGTACGGCATCTGCATTAGCACAAATTTCATGTGTTTCATCAGGATAAGGCTCGCCAACGGCATCAATGGCTGCTGCACCCGTAAGGGCAGGTTTCCAATTGATATCATGAGAATATTTTTTAGCGATGGCATCACATACCTTTACCGCTTGATCAATAACTTCTGGACCGATACCATCACCGGCCAATAAGGCAATATTTAATTTCATGGGTTATTTGATTTTCGCTAATCGCATTACGCTAATCGCTTTTCGCATAGGTAAATACGTTTAGTATTAATTAAATCTTATTTATTAAATTATTTAAACTTCTTCTTACTTTGTTTACTTTATCATGAATATTTAAAAAATCTTCATTTAGAATATAATTAAGGTCTTTTGCTAAAATCGTGAAATATTCCAATTCACTTGCTGAACCTTGAGAAATAATTAAAAAACGTTTAAACTCTGCATCAGACTCTCTACCACATCCTTCTGCAATATTTGCGGGTATAGATGAAGATGCTCTTCTCATTTGACTTGTTAATCCAAAATTCTCCTCTCTTGGGAAAGTATTAGTTAGCTTGTAAATCTCTAAGGTAACTTCATGTCCTAATTCCCAAACACTATATTTTTTATAATCTCTCATCAAAGCGTTTTGCGCTTGGCGTAATGCGCACAGCGCTAAATAATATTCAACATTTTCTCGGTCGCTTTTATAGCACTAACCGTTTGGTCAGAATCTAATCCCCTTGAGGTAAATTCTTTTCCATCCATTTCCCAAGTAATTACCGTTTCACAGAGTGCATCAGATGTACTACCTGGTGGTATTCTTACGGCATAATCGGTTAATTTGGGTAATGTTTTATTCTTGGCAATATAAACCTTTTTCAGTGCGTTCATAAATGCATCATATTGTCCGTCACCTTGAGCATGTGCTTCAAATACTTTACCATCTACCTCAACAGATAGGGTAGAGGAAGGCATTAAACCTTTCGCATGTGTTAACACATAAGATTTTACAAAGACACGTTGCTTATAATCAGCAGTATCTAAAACATCTGAAATGATAAAAGGGAGATCATCTTTAGTAACACGTTCCTTTTTATCTCCTAATTCTATAATTCTAGCTGTAACTTTTTTTAACTCATCATCATTAAGCGTTAGCCCAAGTTCTTGTAAGTTTTTCTGAATGTTGGCTTTGCCTGACATTTTGCCTAATGCATATTTACGTTTTCTTCCAAAACGTTCTGGCATTAAATCGCTAAAATACAAGTTCTTTTTACTGTCTCCGTCAGCATGTATTCCTGCTGTTTGTGTAAATACATTATCTCCAACAATAGGTTTGTTTGCTGGTATGGTAAAACCTGTAAATGCAGAAACCAATTTACTTACCTTATAAAGGGAGGTTTCGTTCACACTAATTTCTACTTCTGGTAGAAAATCGTTGATAACTGCTACAGCACTAGCCATAGGAGCGTTACCAGCACGTTCGCCCATACCGTTAACGGTTAGGTGTAAACCATGACAACCCGCTTTTACGGCTTCCATAATATTAGCTACGCCTAAATCATAGTCGTTATGGCCATGAAAATCGAAATGTAATTTTGGATATTTCTGAACTATTTCTGAAATGTATGCATACGTTTCAGTATGGGTCAATATACCAAGTGTATCTGGTAATAATATTCTTTTTACATTCTGGGTTGATAAAAAGTCTAGAAATTCGAAAACATATTCTTTCGAATTTCGCATACCATTACTCCAATCTTCTAAGTAGATATTATTAATAATACCTTTTTCAGATGCTTGTTTGAAAATATTAGCTATTTCAGAAAAGTGTTGCTCTGGGGTTTTCTTTAGTTGATATTTCAAATGATTCAATGAACCTTTGGTAAGAAGGTTTTGTGAAATAGCTCCTGATTCAATCATCCAATCTAATGAAACACCACCATCAACAAATGTTAGAACTTCTACACGTTCTAGATATCCTTTTGTTGCAGCCCATTCGGTAATTTTCTTAACAGCCTCTAACTCACCATCGGAAACACGTGCCGATGCGACTTCGATACGATCTACCTTAAGCTCATCTAATAGAAGTTTTGCTAAGGTCAGTTTTTCTGATGCAGAAAAGGATACTCCAGAGGTCTGTTCACCATCCCTAAGGGTGGTATCCATTATTTCTAACTTTCTTTTTTTCATTGTGCTCTGTCTGCCGTTCATTCAATTGAAGTACGACAAGCGTTTAATGTTGTTGATAGATATCAAAGTCAAATGAGTAGGTCAAATACTTATCAGTACAAGCTCGTAAAAGTTTTAATTGGAGTCTTATAGAGGTGTATTCTCTGCAAAAGTCTCAATGTCTTTTTTGATATTCAATAAGTAATCAATATCATCAAAACCGTTCAACATATTGTTCTTCTTATAACCATTGATTTCAAAAGGTTCGTTTTCCCCCGTAGCCAATAATCTTATTTTTTGCTCAGGAAGATTTATCTCCAATTTCGAATTTGGATCTGCCTCAGTTGCATCAAATATTTTCTGTAAAAACTCTGCACTTACTTGAACTGGTAAAACACCAATGTTTAAACAGTTACCTCTAAAGATATCTGCAAAGAAACTTGAAACTACACATCTGAAGCCATAATCATAAACTGCCCAAGCTGCATGTTCACGAGATGATCCAGAGCCAAAGTTCTTACCACCAACTAGTATTTTACCGCTGAATTTATCTTGGTTAAGAACAAAATCCTCTTTAAGAGTGTTGTCTTGATTGTAGCGCCAATCTCTAAAAAGATTATCGCCAAAACCAACACGTTCAGTTGCTTTTAAAAAACGTGCGGGTATTATTTGATCAGTATCTACATTCTCTATCGGTAAGGGAACTGCAGTTGATGTTAGTATATCGAATTTATCGTATGCCATTTTTTCTTTTGTTATTCGTTGATCGTTGTTTGTTTTTAGTGCTATGTTCTGTTGTTGTAACTTATACAGTCAACTAGCAGCTATTAACCAGCAACCATTTCTTCCATTAATTCTCTTGGGTCAGTCACTTTACCTGTTACAGCAGCAGCAGCAGCAACTAACGGACTAGCAAGTAATGTTCTAGATCCAGGACCTTGTCTACCTTCAAAATTTCTATTCGAAGTACTAACTGCCAATTTACCGGCAGGAACTTTGTCATCGTTCATCGCTAAACATGCAGAACAACCTGGTTCACGAAGTTCGAACCCGGCTTCGGTTAAAATATCAAGTAAACCTTCTTCTTTTATTGCAGCTTCGACTTTATGTGATCCGGGTACTAACCAAGCAGTAACATTGTCTGCTTTTTTTCTTCCTTTTACAATAGATGTAAAAGCTCTGAAATCTTCAATCCTGCCATTAGTACAACTTCCAAGAAAAACAAAATCAATTGGTTTACCCATCATACTATCACCTTCACTGAAATCCATGTATTTTAAAGATTTCTGATAGGTGGTTGCGCCACCTTGAACGTTATTAGCTAAAGGAATATCATTTGAAATTCCCATACCCATACCTGGGTTGGTGCCATAGGTAATCATTGGTTCAATCAGTGAACCATCGAAAGTCATTTCTTTATCAAAAATGGCATCTTCATCTGTATATAAAGTTTCCCAATATGCCATTGCTTTATCCCAATCTGCACCTTTTGGAGTAAACTCACGATCTTTTATATATTCAAATGTCTTTTCATCGGGAGCTATCATACCACCACGAGCACCCATTTCAATACTTAAGTTACAAACGGTCATACGACCTTCCATACTCATGTCATTAAAGATTTCACCAGCGTATTCTACGAAATAACCTGTAGCTCCTGATGTAGTCAATTGAGAAATAGTAAATAGGGCAACGTCTTTTGGAGTAACACCTCTACTCATTTTCCCATTGATATTGATACGCATTCTTTTTGGTTTCGGCTGCATTATACATTGTGTAGCCAATACCATTTCAACTTCTGATGTACCAATACCGAAAGCAATAGCGCCAAATGCACCGTGAGTAGATGTATGTGAATCACCACAAACAATTGTAGCACCTGGTTGGGTAATACCATATTCAGGACCTACAACATGTACAATTCCGTTTTTTGCATGTCCTAATCCCCAATAAGAAATACCATATTTATTGGCATTTTCTTCGAGCATTTTCAATTGGTTTGCAGATAAGGGATCAGCTACCGGTAGGTGCTGATTAATTGTCGGCGTATTATGGTCAGCTGTTGCAAAAGTTTTTTCAGGATGCATAACAGGAATATTTCTGCTTTTTAATCCTAAGAATGCAACAGGACTTGTTACTTCATGAACCAAATGTCTGTCGATAAACAGAACATCTGGACCATCCTGTATTTTATGTACTACGTGGGAATCCCACACTTTATCAAATAATGTTTTAGTTGCGCTCATATTCTTTCTAATCTAAGTTCACAAATCTATTAAAAACAGGGGTTTCTTGGAAATAAACACACTTCTAAATTACGATGTTCAACATCAAATGTGTTAAAAATAAAACTAACTAATATATGTCCAGATATTCTTATGTTTCACCAATTGAGCATACATATGTCTAATAATTAGATTCTCTGGATTACCTAATGAAGGGTCTTCTTTTAGTGATTGAAGTGCATAATACCGTGCGGTCTTAAGAATATCATTATCCTTAACGATATCGGCAATTTTTAAATTCAATAAACCGCTTTGTTGGGTGCCCATTAAATCACCTGGTCCACGAAGTTTAAGATCAACTTCTGCAATTTCAAAACCGTCATTAGTGGCTACCATGGTTTCTAATCTGGTTTTAGCTTCAGCAGATAATTTATGACTTGTCATTAAAATACAGAAGCTTTGGTCTGCACCACGCCCAACACGTCCTCGTAATTGGTGTAATTGCGATAAACCGAAACGTTCCGCACTTTCAATTATCATAACAGAAGCATTGGGTACATTTACACCAACTTCAATAACCGTTGTGGCAACCATTATTTGTGTTTCACCACGTACAAATCGGTTCATTTCAAATTCCTTATCGGCTGGCTTCATTTGACCGTGAACAATAGAAATTTGATATTTAGGTTGAGGAAAATCACGAACAATACTCTCATATCCATCCATTAAATCTTTATAATCCATGGCTTCAGATTCTTGTATGAGCGGATATACAACATATATCTGTCTTCCTTTATCTATTTCATCCCGTATAAATCGAAATACTTTTAAACGGTTTGCATCATATCTATGTACAGTTTTAATGGGTTTACGACCAGGCGGTAATTCATCTATCACCGAAATATCTAAATCACCATACAAACTCATGGCTAAAGTTCTAGGAATAGGGGTAGCGGTCATCACCAAAATATGTGGCGGAAATTCATTTTTATGCCAAAGTTTAGACCGTTGAGCTACTCCGAAACGATGTTGTTCATCTATAACAGCTATACCTAAATTTTGGTATTTTACCTTATCCTCTAGAAGGGCATGAGTACCGATAAGAATATTTAATTCTCCATTTTCTAACTGTTCATGAATAGGTTTACGAGCCGATTTCTTTACGGATCCTGTTAGTAAAGCACATGTGATATTTGTTCCTTCTAACAGTTCTGAAATTCCTTGAAAATGTTGATTTGCAAGTATTTCAGTAGGAGCCATCAAGCAAGCTTGAAATCCGTTATCGATAGCCAAAAGCATCGTCATTACAGCAACAATCGTTTTTCCAGAACCCACATCACCCTGTAATAAACGGTTCATTTGGGCATTGCTGCCAAGGTCTGCGCGAATTTCTTTAATCACTCGTTTTTGCGCACCAGTAAGTTCAAAGGGTAACTTATTAGAATAGAAATCGTTAAAATATTCGCCCACTTCAGTAAAAGGAAAGCCTTTTATTTTTTTCTTTCTAGAAAGCTTCTTACCAATGAGCTGAAGTTGAATATAAAATAATTCTTCGAATTTTAATCTAAATTGAGCCTTCGCCAATAACTCTTGATTCTTTGGAAAGTGAATATTGAACAGTGCTTCACTTTTATCAATAAGCTTTAATTCATAAAGTAATTTATCAGAAAGACTTTCATTGAATTTACCATTGACCTCAATAAAAAGTTGCTGCATTAATTTACTAATGACCTTATTAGTAATCCCTTTATTACTTAATTTTTCGGTAGAAGGATAAACGGGCTGCATGTACACTTTTGTTCCTTGTTCATGATCTTTTAGTGGTTCCATTTCTGGGTGCGGCATGGAAAATGTACCATTGAACCAGTTGCATTTACCAAAAATTACATAGGGTGTATTCAGTTTTAAATTTTCACGAATCCATTTTTGACCCCTAAACCAGACCAGTTCCATTTCTCCTGTATCATCAATGAACTTAGCAACAAGTCGATTTCCTTTTTTTTGCTCGACAGTTTTAATATTGACTAATTTTCCTATAATTTGAACATCAGAACTATTTCGTTGTAATTGACCGATTTTATAATATTGGGTTTTATCTATATATCGATTGGGGAAAAGATTCAGCAAATCTTGATAGGTTTCAACACCCAATTCTGACTTTAAGGTTTCAGCCCGATTAGGGCCAACACCTTTTAAGTATACGATAGGAGTTTGCAAGTAATTTGCGTTCATAGTACTAAAGTAGGGTTTAGGTAGATTTGCGACAAACTAAATTATTAAATTTGATTTTCTATAGTTTTTAAATCTGCATGAAGAATTTTTTTCTCCTACTTATTTTTTGCATTACATGTGTCACCTACGGACAACATCAAGAGAGAGTAGATTTTACTACGGCCAGTGTATATATTAAGCCAGAACCACTGAAACGTCAATTAAAAGGTAACGTTGTTTATCGTTTTGATGTAAAACAAAATGTAGATTCTATTTTTCTTGATGCCAAGAATATGACCTTTACTAAGGTAGAGTTAGATGGTAAACCAGTAAATACTATAAAGACTGAAAAAACGCTAACCATTGAAAATAAATTTAAAAAAGGACAATCTCACAAACTAAATATAGAATATGTTGTCGAGCCAAAACAAACAGTTTATTTTATTGGGTGGGAGGATGATTTAGAGGGAAATGAACAAATATGGACCCAAGGTCAAGGCAAATATACGAGTCATTGGCTTCCTAGTTTTGATGATATGGAAGAAAAGATTGAGTTCGATTTAACCATTGAGGCTAATAAGAAATATCAGGTTATTGCGAATGGTAATTTGGTGATGAAGTCAAATGAAACAGATGAGTTTCCTATTTGGGTTTTTGATATGAAAAAACCAATGAGCAGTTATTTATTGGCTTTTGCTATAGGTAGTTATGATAAACAAGTATTGAAATCTGAAAGTGGTATTAGCATCGAAAATTATTATTATCCTTCTGATAGCCTAAAAGTGGAACCTACGTATAGGTACACAAAAAGGATATTTGATTTTTTGGAAAATGAGATAGGAGTAGCTTACCCATGGCAAAATTATAAGCAAGTTCCTGTACACGATTTTTTATATGCCGGTATGGAGAATACTAGCACTACCTTTTTTTCTGATGCCTACGTTATTGATTCAACAGCTTTTATTGATAGAAATTATGTGAATATCAATGCCCATGAATTGGCGCATCAATGGTTTGGGAATTTGGTAACCGAAAAAAATAGCGAGCACCATTGGTTGCATGAGGGCTTTGCTACATACTATGCCTATTTGGCTGAAAAGGAAGTATTTGGTGAAGATTATTTCTACTGGAAGTTATTCGATACAGCAAAAACTTTAAGTGGTATTTCTGAAAAAGGAGAAGGGGAGAGCTTGCTGAATCCTAAAGCTAGTAGTCTTACTTTTTATGAAAAAGGTGCTTGGGCTATGTCTATACTAAGAGAAGAAATAGGGGACTCGGTGTTTAAAGAAGGAATCAAGAATTACCTAGGCAAATATCAGTTCAAAAATGTGACTGTTGCTGATTTTATTGCTGAAATGGAAGAGGTGAGTGGTAAAGATTTAAATGAGTTTAAGGCAATTTGGTTAAAGGGGAAATATTTCCCCGAAGAGTTAGCTAAAGACTTTTTAATGAAAAAAAGTTCTTCTATCAGAATGTTTTATGTTTGGCAACATGACCTAGAGAAGACGTTCATATCTAAAGAAACCTTAGAGAATTCAGAATTGTCAACCGAATTAAAACTAGAACTTCTTAAACAAAAAGATGAATTTGCTGGCTTAGAACTTTTGCCATTGGCTTCAAATGAAGACTTGAAGATTAGACAATTTGCAGCTGAAAAAATGAACATTATTCCCGAGGAATTAAAGGTGTATGTAGAACCCTTGTTGTTAGATGATAGTTATATTACCAATGAATTAATGCTATATAATCTTTGGACTAGTTTTGATTATGATAGAAGTATTTTCTTAGATAAAACGAAAGATATAATTGGACTCCCCAATAAGAATGTTCGTTTGCTTTGGCTCACATTGGCATTAGTGACTCCAGAATATAATTCAGAAGCGAATACTTCTTATTATGAGGAACTTGTAGGTTATACAAGCCCGGTTTATAACCCTGAAGTACGGCAAACCGCTTTTCAATACCTATTTGAAATTCAAGCGTTAAATGATGATGCATTAACTAATTTGATTAAGGCAACTAACCATCATTCTTGGCAGTTTAGAAATTTTGCCAGGCAGGTGTTAGATTCTTTGATGAAGGATGAAGCACAAAAAAAAGAAATTGAAAAGGTAGCAAAACAACTTAGTTCGACAGATTTGCGTTATCTTAAAACGAAATTAAATTTATAATGAGAGCTTTAGTTATTTCTGGAGGTGGTAGTAAAGGCGCCTTTGCAGGTGGTGTTGCCCAATACCTAATTCAAGAAGAGGGTAGAAAGTATGATATTTTTGTGGGCACTTCTACCGGGAGTCTTCTAATTTCTCATTTGGCTTTGGGTAAATTAGATAAAATCAAAGAAATCTATTCTAATGTCAATCAGAAGAGCATTTTTAATAATTGCCCTTTTCTGGTAAAAAATATTCGCGGTAATGAAGAGATTTCCATTAATCATTGGAACGTTCTTAAAAATTTTATTGTTGGTAAAAAAACATTTGGCGAGAGTGAAAATCTTAGAAAACTAATTGAAAATAGTTTAACCCTTGAAGAGTTCGAAATCTTAAAGAACGGTGATTCTGATGTGATAATTACGGTTTCTAACTTATCATTAAATCAAGTGGAGTATAAATCTATTAAAAATTGTACATATGAAGATTACTGCGATTGGATATGGATTTCTGCTAATTACACGCCATTTATGAGTTTAGTTCGTAAAAATGGTTGTGAATATGCAGATGGAGGTTTAGGAAGCATTGTACCTATAGAAGAAGCAATTAAAAGAGGAGCAACCGAAGTAGATGTTGTTGTTTTACATACCGAGGTAAATTATTTAAATAGAGTGGCGTCAAGGAATCCGTTCGAATTGATTACTACGATGATGAGTTTTATTTTAGATCGTATTGAAAATCAGAATATCAGAATAGGAAAATTAGTTGCTAATCAAAAGAATGCGATTATAAATCTGTTCTATACGCCAACGATATTAACAACCAATTCTTTAATATTCGATAAAGTAAAGATGACCTTGTGGTGGAAAAGAGGCTATTTGTACGCCAAAAATAAGAATGAAGAAACAAATCCTATTGAGCCAAATGAGAATGAGTAATTCTCTTTTGTGACTAAAACACTTATTGTTTTATACAATAAATGCTTTCATATCTGAAAGCATTTATTTTTTATTCAAGTAAGAGTATTCCTTTTAAAACTACTACCACAAATCACCAATCTCCTTTTTTACAAAAGAAAGCGCAGTAGCAGAAGGTGAAGCTTTTTCCATCGTCTCATTTAGAATATCTTCCCTTAATTTATCTGCAGAATCAGTTTGACTCATGGCTGCCTTTCTAATCATTTGAATGGTAGCACTTTTTGCAGCTTTAATGATATTCCAACATTCATCTGTCATATATATTTGTTGTGAAAGATTATGATCAAATTCTGTTTCAATACTTTTAATCAGTAAACTTTCATAAGCACCCTTATCTGTAGATTGTGGTCCTACACGAACGACTAAACTAGGGATTGCAATTCGTTCTAAAAATAATGACATACGTTCGTAAGCTTGTAATCTAATCGGTAAGGTATCTTTTTGAGAATCTTTATGTAAAAGAAAACGTCTACGACCTTCTTCATTATTCGTGTGCATTCTAAAGAAATAGAAAGCAATAGCACCGGTGACTACTGACGGTAATAAATACGCGAAAAGTTGAAATATTTGATCTGAGCTCATTTTTAATTAGTTATAATTTATGAAATAAGAACGTCCAAATTTTTCAATTAGTATAGTGCTTCATCGATGAAATGCAAGTTATTTAATTTTTGGCGTCCCCTTTAGCCATATCATAAAATGCTTTATAATCCGGTTGAAATTTTATTTGAAGCGATTCTCGTAACCCACCATCTTGTCCAACTGAAATTATGCGTTCCCCGTTAACACCAAAATCTTTTATAAGAATACTCGCAATGGCGGTAGCTTGTTGAATAGCAACATCCATTTCACCTGTAATAATTAAACTAGCAATAGTCATAACGCTCTTAGGGTTGGCATTCGCAACTTTAGCTATATTTTCAATCCATATTTTAGATTCATTGGAAGGAGTTGTTCCTACACCATCAGTAAAGAAAAAATCTAGTTTTTCTGAAATTATTACTATACCATCAGATACTCCGACTTTTGCATTCTCGCCCAAAATTTGTTTAGAATTTGTCAATACCATAACAGCAGTAGAATCGTTACTTGCAACACCATCTGTTATTCCTTTTAATTGCTCTTCTTTACGTTTTAAGGTAGCTAAGGTTTTATTGATGTTCTCTGAGTTTTGACTAGATAACGCTGCAAAACTATTTAAGTTTTTCATCAATGTAGCATTTGCGTCTTGTAACTCTGTTACTTGTGTTTGAAGTGCATCGGCACGTTGTAAACCTAATTTTTCATTATGTTGTGCTGTGCTAACTATTCTTGATATTGAATCTAATTTGAATTTTAATTCTTGATTCTGATCTATAAGTTCACTTTTTTTCTGAGCCTGCACAGTATTTAATCCAGCAATGAAAATAACTGAACATAAAAAAAATCTTATCATATTAAATATGCATTAAATAGGTTAATTTAAATTTTGCCACCAAGATACGAACAGTCTTTTAATTCTTGAACACCTGTAAAAGGTACTTTTGCTTTATTATACCCATAAGTAGAGGCCAAACTGCGATTTAGGTCGTGGTCGTCTACGTTTACTTGAACATCATCCATTGTAAATTGACTTGGATGCTCATAACCGGCAGCATGTGTTATTTCTAAGAACTCTTTTCTAAAAGTATTAAAGTACTGTGCTAAACGGTCCGATTTTAATGGAACATTAATACCTTTTTGTAGCCATTGACTCTGTGTAGCAATACCGGTAGGACATCTGTTCGTATGACAAATTTGAGCTTGTATACAGCCAATACTCATCATAGCTTCACGAGCAACATTTATACAATCTGCACCCATAGCGAAGGCCATTGCTGCTTTCGCAGGAAAACCTAATTTTCCCGAACCAATAAATACAATTCGGTCGGTAAGGTTTCTATTTAAAAATACTCGGTAAAGACTTGAAAATCCGTAAACCCATGGTAAAGATACATGGTCTGCGAATGATGGGGGAGCAGCGCCTGTGCCACCTTCACCACCATCTACAGTAATGAAATCTGGACCTTTACCTGTTTTTAACATCATATCAGCTAATTCTTCCCATTGATCTAACTTTCCAATAGCTCCTTTAATTCCTACAGGTAAGCCAGTTTGGTCAGCAATGGACTCAATTAAAGCCATTAATTCTTCGACATTTGAAAAAGCTTTGTGTGTAGCTGGGGATAATACATCCTTACCAACTTCAACACCACGAATTTCTGCAAGTTCAGGGGTTATTTTTGCCCCTGGTAATACGCCTCCTTTGCCCGGTTTAGCACCTTGAGATAATTTAATTTCTATGGCTTTAATTGTTGGATTATCTTCAACTAATTTTTTCATTTTCTCCATAGAGAAATTACCATCTGGAGTTCGAACTCCAAAATATCCGGTACCGAAATGAAAAATAATATCGCCACCATGTTTGTGGTATGGTGAGAGTCCGCCTTCACCCGTGTTATGATAAGCATTTGCCTTTTTTACACCTTTGTTCATTGCTTCAACCGCTGCTGCTGATAATGAACCAAAGCTCATAGCCGATACATTTACAATACTACCGGGTCTGTAAGGCTTTTTTCGATTGTTATGTAAACCCATGATTTTCGCACAAGGTATAAAGGTTGGCTCAGTTTGATTTGGGTGACCATTTGGCACCGCATAAGCCATCATTCTATTCTTAATGAAGATATGCTGGTGCGCATATAAATCTCGGTCAGAGCCAAAACCTTCATAATTATTTTCTTTTTTTGCAGAAGCATAAATCCAACCTCTTTCTATTCTATTAAAAGGAAGTTCTTCTCTATTGTTCGCAACAAAATATTGACGCATTTCTGGCCCAATACTTTCTAACCAATATCTTAAATGCCCAACTACGGGAAAATTATGTTTAATGGTGTGGCGTTTCTGAATAAAAATATCCCAAATCGCTACTAAGAAGATAAACAAAAAAATCCAAGTCCACCACGGTAGACTTGGAATATAATTTAAAAATTGATTCATCAAAATTATCCTTTTGGTTTAATATCTAAAAGTGGTGTTTGATCACTATTTAGGTAATCTAGACTCATTTCTGTTAGGGTGCGTACACCTAAAAGAAGGCCGCTATCATCAATTAAAAAATCTGGTGTATGATGTGGGTATGATTCTGTAGTTCCGGGTGTCATTCCTCCTAAGAAAAAGAAAAATCCTGGAGCCTCTCTTTGAAAATAGGAGAAATCTTCTGCACCGGTTACTGCTTTCTGTGTTTGAACATTAGCTTCACCAGCAACTCTTTTAATAGTTGGTAACATTTGATCTACTAATTCAGGATTGTTATAGGTAATATCTGTTGCATCTTTAATTTCACAAGTAGCTTCACCACCATATGCTTTAGCAATGGTTGTCACCATTTCTACCATACGCTTGTTTAACTTATCCTTCATATCATAATCTAAAGTTCTAATTGTACCAATCATTTCAGCAGATTCTGGTATAATGTTAAAACGAACACCACTCTTAATTTTACCTACAGTAATTACAGCTGCTTCATTTGTTAGGTCAGTTTCTCTACTAATTATAGTTTGTAGTCCGTCAATTATTTTGGCACTTATTAAAATTGGATCAACACCAGACCAAGGCTGTGAACCATGGCTTTGTTTACCTTTTACATTAATGGTGAAACTTTGAGCCGCTGCCATTGTTCCGCCAGATTTATAACGAATTATGCCTACAGGAGTTTGAGAATTAATGTGAAGACCGAAAATGGCGTCTACTTTAGGACTATCCATAACTCCTTCTTTAACCATTAATAATGCACCACCTTCTTCTCCTGGTGGTGGACCTTCTTCTGCTGGTTGAAAAATAAATTTAACGGTGCCTTTAATTTTATCCTTGTTTTTAGACATTACTTCAGCAACACCCATTAAAATTGCGGTATGTGTATCATGACCACATGCATGCATTACTCCAACTTTCTCACCCATAAAATCAGAGGTCACGTTAGATTTATACGGTAAGTCATTTCTTTCTGTCACAGGTAAAGCATCTATATCTGCTCTTAATGCTACTACTTTACCAGGCAAATCACCTTTTAAAATACCTACGACACCTGTGTGTGCCACACCGGTTTCAACCTCAATGCCTAAAGACTTTAAGTGTTTTGCTATTTTTTCTGCAGTTTTATATTCTCTATTACCTAATTCCGGGTTTTGATGAATTTCTCTTCTCCATTCAATAACCTTACCTTCTATGGAAGTGTAATCTTTCTCAAGATTTGATCCCTGTGCTTTAACGGAAACTCCGATAAGAACGAGAGCCAAAAAACCTAGTTTTCTCATAATCAGTATTTAAATTTAAAATATTCTATATATTACTTATTGTTGATGAAAATATAATTTGCACCAACAGGTATTCTCAATTCGAGGTAATAAAGGTTAAATATATTCAAAATGAAAAGAAATTCCATCCATTGTTTATAAATCTAAATAACATCACTTTTAGTATCCCTATATAATAGCTAATTTCACGCCACTAAACAAAAGAAAAATTGAGCTCATTTATAGATGAATTGAACGATGCCCAGAAGGCCCCTGTTTTGCACAAAGACGGGCCGCTAATGGTAATTGCTGGAGCGGGATCGGGAAAAACACGAGTATTAACATATAGAATTGCACACCTTATGGCACAAGGGGTCGATTCTTTTAATATTTTGGCTTTAACCTTTACCAATAAGGCAGCCCGTGAAATGAAGGTGCGTATTTCTAATATTGTTGGATCTTCGGAAGCAAAAAATCTTTGGATGGGAACTTTCCACTCCGTTTTTGCGAAACTATTGCGTATAGATGGTAATAAGCTTGGTTACCCAAGTAATTTCACCATTTATGACACCCAAGATTCTCAAAGATTACTTTCTTCGATTATAAAGGAGATGGGTCTAGATAAAGATATCTACAAATACAAACAGATTCAAAATAGAATTTCTTCTTTTAAGAATAGTCTAATAACCGTTAAGGCATATCGTAATGACTCTGATTTGGTAGAGCAAGATGCTATGGCGAAAAAACCAAGAACAGGAGATATTTATGAGAATTATGTAGATCGCTGCTTTAAGGCAGGGGCTATGGATTTTGATGATTTATTGCTACGAACCAATGAGCTTCTTACGCGTTACCCTGATGTTTTAATGAAATATCAAGATCGTTTTAGGTATATACTGGTTGATGAGTACCAAGATACTAACCATTCGCAATATCTAATTGTAAAAGCATTAGCTGATCGCTTTCAGAATATTTGTGTGGTAGGTGATGATGCACAGAGTATATATTCTTTTAGAGGAGCGAACATTAGCAACATTCTTAACTTTCAAAAAGATTACGAAAATGTTGGTATGTATCGATTAGAGCAGAATTATCGATCTACTAGGAATATCGTAAATGCAGCCAATTCTATAATAGGGAAGAACAAAAATCAAATTGAAAAAGTTGTTTGGACGGCAAATGATGATGGTTCTGCCATAAAGATTCATAGAAGTACTACAGATGCAGAAGAGGGTCGCTTTGTTGCGAATTCTATTTGGGAGCATAGAATGCAGGAGCAAATGAACAATGGTGAATTTGCTGTTTTGTATAGAACAAATTCGCAATCTAGATCTATTGAAGATGCATTACGTAAACGTGATATTCCTTACCGAATATATGGAGGTCTGTCGTTCTATCAACGTAAAGAGATTAAAGATGTACTGTCGTACTTGCGAATGGTCATTAACCCGAAAGATGAGGAAGCCTTAAAAAGGATAATTAATTTTCCGGCACGTGGAATAGGAGGTACCACTATCGATAAACTTGTTGTTGCCGCCAATCATTATAACCGTTCCATATTTGAGGTAATGGAGAATATCGATAAAATTGATTTAAAGATAAACTCAGGTACCAAACGAAAGCTTCAAGATTTTGTAACTATGATTAAGAGTTTTCAGGTCATGAACGAAACTACAGATGCTTTTGCATTGTCTGAACATGTAGCCAAGAAAACTGGAATTCTTTTAGAATTCAAGAAAGATGGAACTCCAGAGGGTATTGGTAAAATGGAGAATATCGAAGAACTTTTAAATGGTATCAAAGATTTCGTTGAAGGTCAGAGAGAAATTGATGAAGCTACTGGTAGTATAGGTGAGTTTTTAGAAGATGTAGCTCTTGCAACCGATTTGGATAAGGATACGGGCGATGATGATAGAGTAGCTTTAATGACCATACACTTGGCAAAAGGTCTCGAATTTCCATATGTTTATATTGTAGGGATGGAGGAAGACCTCTTTCCATCTGGTATGAGTATGAGCACACGAAGTGAATTGGAAGAAGAGCGAAGACTTTTTTATGTAGCACTTACAAGAGCGGAAAAACAGGCATATCTTACTTATACCCAGAATAGGTATCGTTGGGGTAAATTGATAGATGCCGAACCAAGTCGATTTTTAGAAGAAATAGACGAACAATATGTTGAAAACCTTACTCCTGTGGATGGAGGGTATCGTTATAAGTCACTTATAAATGCAGATATTTTTGGCGAGGTAGATAAAAGTAGACTACGACAAGATAAACCAGTTAGAGGAACTCCGCCAATTATTGGTCAACCCAATTCTAATCAGCTTAAGAAATTACGTAAAATTAGGCCGGAATTAGCAGAACCAGTTGGTAATACTAATAAAATAGACCCGAATTTAGCAGTAGGGTCACTGGTAAATCATACACGATTTGGAAGAGGAAAAGTTGTTAAATTAGAAGGTTCTGGTAATGATAGAAAAGCTGAAATAATGTTCGATAAAGGTGATATTAAAAAATTACTTCTACGATTTGCCAAACTCGAGGTGCTACAGGAATAGTTCAAATTAATAGTATTATTGAAAATTTGGTTTAAATTGATATAAAAAACATGAAAAAGTGTAGTTTAATTTCAGTTTTGCTGACGATTTTTATTTTCGGATGTTCGAGTTCTAATGTGACTGAGGCAGATGCAACACAATTGCCAGGCCCAAAGGCAGAAGAGATTGAAACGACAATTAAAGATTCTGATGATCTTGATTATTGGGATGATGCTGTTTTGGTATGGAGTGATGAATTTGAAGGGACTTCGCTTTCAAATGAAAATTGGTCTTTTGAGACTGGTGGTAATGGATGGGGAAATAATGAGCTCCAAAATTATCAAGCAGAAGGAAATACTGAAGTAAGTGATGGTACTTTAAAAATAACTGCTAAGAGAAATACTGATAATACAATTGAAGGTGCATTTACATCTGCTCGCTTAAATAGCAAGCAATCTTTTAAGTTTGGTAGAATGGAAATCAGAGCAAAACTACCAGAACATAAAGGGAATGGAACATGGCCAGCATTATGGATGTTAGGTAGTAATGTTCAAAATGTAGGTTGGCCAATGTGTGGAGAAATAGACATGATGGAGTATGTAAGTTTTAAACCAAATAAAACTCATTTTTCTATTCATAGCAATTCAAATAACCATACTAACGGTACGGAGATTACTTCTGGAGCGTTAGAATTAGAAACAATTGAAGAAGAATTCCATAATTTCGGAATTCTGTGGTCCACTAAATACATCAAATTTTATATTGATGATATAGAGAATGTTCAATTCATGTTTAGAAGACCTACAAGTAGTACGATAGATAGTTGGCCGTTTTCAGATAATTTTTATTTCTTAATGAATATTGCTGTAGGCGGAAATTGGGGAGGTCTTGAAGGAGTTGATTCGTCAATTTTTCCTGCTACTATGGAAGTTGATTATATTAGAGTGTATCAAGTGAATTAAATCATAATAGGTGGCCCAATTTATAAAAATATACGAAGAGAATCCTAATCCTAAAGAAATTAAAAGGGTAGTGGATGTATTACGAAAAGGTGGTTTAGTTATTTACCCTACCGATACTGTATATGGTTTGGGTTGCGATATAACCAATACGAAGGCTTTAGAGCGAATTGCGCGTATAAAAGGAATAAAACTGGCAAAAGCTAATTGGTCATTTATTTGTACTGATTTAAGCAATTTGTCTGATTATGTTCGCCAAATTGACACAGCTACGTTTAAAATTTTGAAAAGAGCATTACCAGGACCATATACCTTTATTTTGCCGGGAAATAATAATTTACCAAAGGAATTTAAGAAGAAAAAAACAGTAGGTATTCGCGTGCCAAATAATAACATTGTTAAGGCATTGGTAGAAGGTTTGGGGAATCCAATTGTGTCAACCTCTATTCGTGATGATGATGATGTTTTAGAGTATACCACCGATCCGGAACTTATATTTGAGAAGTGGGAAAATCTAGTGGATATTGTAATCGATGGTGGTTACGGAGGTAACATTGGTTCTACCATTATTGATGTGTCTACCGGATATCCTGAGATTATTAGAGAAGGAAAAGGTAGTTTAGATATAATTTAATATCATTTTAAAAAAAAATATTATATAAAAAAAGCGGCCCAATTAGGCCGCTTTAATTTTATGATGTAATCAGTATTCTCTATTTGTTGATAGCAGGATCTTTCATTCCTTCTTCAATCATACTATAGAACTGATCAATTTTTGGAAGAACAACAATACGAGTTCTTCTGTTCTTAGATTTTTCAGTTGAAGATACTGGAATATACTCTGATCTACCAGCAGCTGTCATACGCTTAGGGTCAACATTGAAATCATTTTGTAGAATACGAACTACAGCAGTAGCACGTTTAACACTTAAATCCCAATTGTCTAACAACGAACCATTACCTCTGTAAGGCACATTGTCTGTATGACCTTCTACCATAAATTCGAAATCAGGTTTATTATTTACAACCTTTGCAACTTTACCTAGAACTTCTTTTGCTCTTTTGGTAATATTATAGCTGCCGCTGCTAAATAATAATTTATCTGAAATAGATACGAATACAACACCTTTTTCAACGCTGATTTCGATATCCTCATCATCCATATTTCCTAAAACACCTTTTAAACTTTGTACCAAAGAAAGGTTTACAGAATCTCTACGGGTAATAGCATCATTTAACTTACGTATAGTTAAATCTTTTTCTTGAAGACTTTCTAAAGATTTCTCCAAGTTCTCAGCACCTTTGGTAGTCAAAGTTGTCAAGTTGCCCATATTGTTTATCAAATCTTGATTGTTAGCTTTTAAGAAAGCATTTTGATCTTCTAAAGTCTGCAGTCTTGAGGAAGCTGATGCTTTCTCTTCTAAACAGTCATTCAATTTAACTGTTGCCGAATTTAATAAATCTTGTGCTGATTTGTGTTTTGCTTCAAGGTCTGCATACTTCTTTGATGATACACAAGAAGATAATAAAAGCGTTACTCCAAGACATCCTAATAATATTTTCTTCATAATTTAATCCTATTAAAATTAATTAGTTGTTTACTTAAAATTCGCATCTAAGCGACTCCAAAATTATATAATTACAAAGCCACTTATATAACACGTTAGTTAATCTTTTATTAAAATGTTAAAATTACTTATTCTATGTACGAAATAAGACCATACTATGGACTTCGTAAGGTAATATTTTCGCAAGAATTTTGTTTTTTCTCGTTTTTTATACATTTTCCTGAATTGTCTGTAAAAGCTTAGATGTGCTCTAAAAATGGCGAAAAAATGTTTAAACCTTAGTTGCCCAATAAATCGTAAGGCAGCGATACCATCTAGAAGTAGCCTTAAAAAGATAATGATGAATGCTTTTCTTCTTGGAAGATTTTTTGTTATTGAAAATAACGAGTTTCTAAAGTTTAAATATGTTTTTTTCGGGTTCATGTTGCTCAACGTAGATCCACCTAAGTGATAAACTTTAGAAGTGCCTACATATAATATTTTGTAACCATGATTTTTCGCGCGCCAACAAAAATCAACTTCTTCTTGATGAGCAAAGTAATCTGCATCGAAACCATTTAATTCTTCAAACACTGTTTTTTTTACAAACATACAGGCTCCTGTTGCCCAAAATATTTCTTTTACATCATCATATTGTCCGGTATCACGTTCTAAGGTTTGAAAAATTCTACCTCTACAAAATGGGTAGCCTAATTGATCAATGAATCCGCCGCCAGCACCCGCATACTCAAAGTAGTCTTTTTTAAGTAAATCTAAAATTTTGGGCTGAATTATTGCAATGTCAGGTATGTTAGTAAAAGCTTCAACAATAGGTGTTAGCCAATTTGGAGTAACTTCTACATCTGAATTTAAAAGACAATAGATATCCGCATCAACATGAACTAGAGCATCGTTATATCCTTTAGCAAAACCACCATTTTCTGTGTTTTTAATAATTTTAACCGTAGGGTGATTTGTAGTTACAAATTCAATTGAATTATCCGTTGAAGCATTATCGGCAACATAAATGTCAGCATCCTTTGAATGTTCGATAACGGAAGGTAAGTACCTCTCTAAAAGAACTTCACCATTCCAGTTTAATATGACTATTGCTATCTTCAAAACGATCGCAAATTAACGGCTAAATTCAGGAATCTCATGCATAAATTCATATTTTTCCGCGACTAAGTCTGTTTGACAGTAAAAATGTGATAGTCCATTAGTAACCATTAAGTAGTTAGCATTGAGTTTAAAGTTATATTGTGCTATTTGGTCGAATGTTGATTGTGAAATGTTTATTTCGGGTGCTTTACACTCAATTAGTATGTGTAGTTGTCCACTGGGTTTAAATACGACAACATCATATCTTTTCTTTAATCCGTTCAAGGTAATTTGCTTTTCAACATTGATATGACTTAACGGATAGTTCTTTTCTTGTATAAGAAATTGAACGACATGCTGTCTTACCCATTCTTCTGGAGTAAGAACCACAAACTTTTTACGTATGTCGTCAAAAATTAAGGTTCTATTTTCGCTATTTTTGACTCTGAAAGTGTAGCATGGGAAATTTAGTTGCTGCATTAGACAAAGTTGATGAATTTTTCTGAATGGATGAAGCTGTACAAATAGTCAATACAATAAAGAAAGGACAGATAAGCCCTATCTATTTTCTTTATGGAGAAGAGGCATATTTTATTGATAAGATATCTGATTATATAGGGGATAAGGTTTTAACAGAAGAAGAGAAAGGTTTTAATCAAATGGTTCTTTATGGTAGAGATGTTTCTATTGACGATATTGTAGGAAATGCGAAGAGGTATCCTATGATGGCCGAAAGACAGGTGGTCATTGTTAAAGAGGCGCAACATCTTTCAAGAACTATAGAGCAACTTTGTGCGTATGCCGAAAACCCACAACAATCTACTGTTCTGGTAATTTGTTATAAATATAAGAAGCTTGATAAGCGCAAAAAGCTCTTTAAGATTATTAAAAAGAACGGGGTCATTTTCGAAAGTAAAAAGCTTTATGAAAATCAAGTTAGTGATTGGCTTAGAAAACATTTATTAAGTAGAGGTTATACCATATCTCATAAGGCATCTCTTTTGTTGGTAGAATATTTAGGCACCGATTTAAGTAAAATTAGTAAGGAACTTGAGAAGTTAAAACTGGCATTACCCCAACAGACAGAAATTACGCCACAGCATATAGAAGAGCATATTGGTATAAGCAAGGATTATAACAACTTTGAGTTGAAAAGAGCTATTGGTGAAAGAGATATGTTGAAAGCTACTAAGATTATCAACTATTTTGCTCAAAACCCAAAAGACAATCCATTTATACTTACGATAACCTTATTAAACTCCTTTTTTACGCAGTTATTACAATATCATGGACTAAGTGACCATTCGCCTAAAAATGTGGCTAGTGCTTTACGTATTAACCCTTATTTTGTAAATGAAATACAATCTGCAGCCAGAAATTATCCGATGAAAAAAGTTAGCACAATTATCTCTAGCTTACGGGAAATGGATTTAAAAGGAAAAGGGGTTGGCACCGTCACCATGAGTGATGCAGATTTATTGAAAGAACTTTTATATAAAATTATATAAAAGTTTATTTTCTATCTACGCCAAATTTTCCTGGTCCTACTAAAATGATAGTTACAAAACAAACTAAATAAAGTAGTGCTTTTTCTTTAGTGTCAAAGTTGTCTGCTCCATGGGCTATAAAAGCTGCTACGGCCATAGTTATTGCAGTAGGTATTGCGGATAAACGAGTTTTAAATCCTATAATAATCAGTATGGGACATATGAACTCTCCTATAACAGCTAAAAACAAAGAAGGAGTGGCTCCGATACCCATAGGATCACCAAATTCGAAGTTGCCAGAGATTAATTTTTGAAATTTTGGAAGTCCATGTGTTAACATCATTGCAGAAATGGATATTCTAAAAAAGGCTAAACCAATATCCTTAAAAAGGGGGCTTTTCATGTATTATAATTATTTACATTAAATGTATTGATTTTTTTTTGACTTTTCATAATATCATCAAGTTCTTGTAGTAACTAAGTTGCAATTTCTTTACTAAAATACAGGGGTGGCTTAATTTTAAGAACGCTGCCGTAGGGTTCGTCAGAACTAATTAAAATAAATTTTAAACGTAATTTATTTTTTATAAATGATGCTAATTGCGTGCCAGGTTTTTCATCTAATCTAAAATTTCAATCCCGAGAGAAAGACCTTCTCCACTTATGTTGGCCAGTTCTTGATATTTTGTCTGTTGCAAAGCTAATCTCTGGATCAAAAACTTTTCAACAATGTTTGTTTTTAGGGTAAATTCTCATTTTCTAAAATGATTTAAACTGCTTCACCAATTGAACATGAAACCGGATTAACACCAAAAGAACTGAAGAATTCCTTACCGTTATTAAAACTGTTCGATATTTCTGCGGTATTTATAACTATAGCCATAAGGTGAACAATGCCTATAGGTTTTCTAGTATGACAATATCAGGTATTACAGCATACATTTCATATCTCAAAAATATTCTCCAAATCGTCAGAAAGTAACTTGTACTTTATCGCTTATACATAACCCGCCATGTTTATAAATTTGTGGATATACACTTTTAAATACATCTTCGGTTATAGTGCTTGATTACCATAACTTACTATTCGCTATGCTATAAATGATTTATATGTTCTTCATTATCATTAATTTCATTGTGTACTAAATTCACATAGTGTTTTGAAATTTCATTTTTTGTTTTTAAAGTGGGACTAAAATTTTTTGCTGTTTCTGTTTAAATAACACCTTATTTTTTACCAGCACTTGTAATATGGTCGTATTTGTAATGGCTTAAATTAATAGTGTTTTTAGTGTTGCCATGATAACCTTATTCTAAGACCATAACTTTATGTTTATTGGTGTGTGTTTTAGCAATGCGTAAGGTTAAATCAGTAGTTGAACTACCAGAATTAACTAAGAAAATTTTATTTAAATAAATTTTAAATTAAAAATGGATGTTTTGAATTCAAATTTGATTTCAATTGTTGTTGAATAAAATCAGAGTAGGGAATTAGATAAGAAAAGTATTGACGAAACTAAAAAAGTCCCATTGTAAATGAGACTTTTTTTAGTTTAAAATTTTTAAAATTTATCGAAGTTTTGGAAAATCTTTAGGACTTACTTCATGCATAATAGCATAAACCTTTTCAAAAATATCTTCTCTATTAGGTTTTGAAAAATAATCACCATCAGTACCATAGGCTGGCCTATGCGCTTTTGCACTTAATGTTTGTGGCGCACTATCCAAGTACTTAAATGCACCTTGCTTTTCAATAATTTCGTTTAATAGATAGGCTGAACAACCGCCCGGTACATCTTCATCAATTACTAATAGCCTATTTGTTTTTTTTATACTTTCTACTACATCTTTATCTATATCAAAAGGTAGTAAAGTTTGTGCATCAATTATTTCCACGTCTATACCTACCTCTAGTAATTCTTTAGCAGCCTTTGCAACAATTCTTAGTGTTGATCCATAAGTAACAATGGTTATATCGTTACCTTCTTTAATCGTTTCAACTTTACCAATTGGCGTGCAGAATTCTCCAAGGTTGTTCGGTTTTCTTTCCTTTAATCGGTAACCGTTTAAACTTTCAATAACTAGTGCTGGTTCATCACTCTTTAGTAGCGTATTATAAAAACCAGCGGCTTGTGTCATATTACGAGGAGCTAGAATATACATACCTCTTAATAAATGTATAAGTCCGCCCATTTCTGAACCAGAATGCCAAATGCCTTCTAGTCTATGTCCTCGTGTTCTAATGATTAAAGGTGCTTTTTGCTTTCCTGCAGTTCTATATAATAGGGATGCCAAATCATCTGTTAAAGTAGACATGGCATAAAAAATATAATCTAAATACTGAATTTCAGCAATAGGACGTAGACCTCTTAAAGCCATGCCTATACCTTGACCAACAATTGTAGTTTCACGAATACCAGTATCTGCTACACGTAGTTTGCCATACTTTTCTTGCATGCCTTCTAGGCCTTGATTTACATCACCTATAGCACCAGTATCTTCACCAAAAATAAACGTATTTGGATATTTTTCGAACAATTTATCGAAATTGTCACGTAGTATAACCCTACCATCTACTTGTTCTGAGTCATCTTTAAAAATAGGAGCTATTGCATTAATGTTAGTAGCTTTATTTTCATTTTCACTATAAAGATGTTTACTATATATGTCTTGCGATTCTTTTAGAAATTTTGAAGTCCATTCTATCAAGGCCGCCTTCTCTGCTGATGATTCACCCAAAAGAAAACGTAACGATTTACGAGCCGCAATTGCCAAATCCTTTTTAACAGGCTCTTCGATGGCAATTAAATCATTCTTTAATTTATTTAAAAATTGCTTGTTTGCACTTTTACCTGAAGTTTTATCTATTAAACTAACCAATGTTTTTTTAGCGGAAATAAGTCCTTCTAAATATTCATCCCATGCTTGTTTCTTAGCTTCTCGAACGGTTCGCTTAATTCTTTTTTCAATAGTTTCTAACTCTTCATTGCTAGCAATGCCAGACTCTAGAATCCATTCTTTAAAGCGTTTGTTACAATCGAAATCTCGTTCCCACTCTAATCGTTTATTATCCTTATAACGTTCATGAGAACCAGATGTAGAATGACCTTGTGGTTGCGTTAATTGTTTAACATGAATCATTACAGGTACATGCTCTTGCCTAGCTATGTCTGCTGCATTTTCGTAAGCATGCATAAGAGCAGTATAATCCCAACCGTTGACTTTAAAGATTTCAAACCCTTTTTCACTTTCCGTTCGTTGAAACCCTGAAAGTACTTTTGAAATATCTTCTTTAGTGGTATGATATTTTGCAGGAACCGAAATACCATATTCATCATCCCAAATACTAATTACCATAGGAACTTGAAGTACTCCAGCAGCATTTATAGTTTCAAAAAACATACCCTCACTTGTACTAGCATTCCCTATTGTTCCCCAAGCAATTTCGTCTCCATTTACTGAGAACTTAGCACTATCTAACCCTTTTTGATTACGGTATATCTTAGATGCTTGTGCAAGGCCCAAAAGACGTGGCATTTGTCCAGCGGTACATGAGATATCTGCGCTACTGTTTTTTTGTTTCGTTAAATCTTTCCAACTTCCATCTGTATTTAGACTATGGGTTAAAAAATGACCTCCCATTTGCCTACCGGCACTCATAGGTTCTTTTTCAATATCCGTAGTAGCGTAAAGTGCGTGAAAAAAGTCTTTAGGTTTTAAAAGATCCAAAGCCATCATGAAGGTTTGATCTCGATAATATCCACTTCTAAAATCACCGTTTTTAAACGATCTGGCCATAGCCAATTGAGGTAATTCTTTTCCGTCACCAAAGATGCCGAATTTAGCCTTCCCGGTAAGGACTTCTTTTCTTCCTAATAAGCTACAAGTTCTGCTTAAAAAAGCAATTTCATAATCGCTTATGATTTGCTCTTTGAAATCATCGAAAGAAATATCGTTACTAGTTTTTGAAGAAACATCCATGTATAAAACGTGTTTTTACAAAATTACCGAATCAAGTAGTTTTTAGCAATGCTGTGCCCAGTTAATTTATTCCATATTTTTCAACAAATTTGGGATAATGTTGAAAATATCAGAATTTTTAGGGCAAATATCACTAACTGAATTAAAATTCATCAGCTTAGAACCATTTTCTTGTGAAGAGACCAGTTAGGGTTTTAGGGCTTACGGTGATGATAAAACGAATTTTTTCTCCGTAATTAGGTTGTGAAACCTCCCAGCCATTATTGGAATACACAGGTAAATAAAGCTCAAAATAGTCGGTTACTAAATTTAAACGTACACCAGAATCATAAACGAATTTCTCATTAACTCCAGTGTTCTTCACTAGACCGGCGTCGCCATATAGTTCTATCCATTTCCATAAATTAAAACTACCATTGACAGTGGCCATCCAGTTATTGGAAAAACGATATTGTTGTTCCAGGAATGACTTAAAGCCACCCTCTGCTATAATAATTTGTTGGCTGTAAATACCCGAATCTTCAGACCTACCTAAATAGCCATAATCAAAAAGATAATCTGTAGGTCGGTCTAAAGCAAAACTAAAAAAATCTGTTTGTGTATTATTGCTTAAAAACTTACCTGCAAAAAATCTAAGATTTAATTGTCTATTGTTTTCAAATAATTTTCGATATTCATATTCGAAAGATAATTTACTAAAATTACCTGCTAACTGAAAATCAACAAACCAAGAATTGTAATCTAAGATTCCATTATTCCTGTTAACATAACGAGCATTAAAAACACTATAATCTGGGTTTTCTGGGTCATTTGCCAAACTTACTAGAGAAGGGTCAAAATCACGTAAAATATTAATATATCTAAAAGAAAGGAATTCTCTCTTGTTCGATAATAAATCTTCAGGTCTAAAGCCAAAACTTAATGCCGGAGTTATTGAGGTATATCGTGAGTTTTCATTGAAGTGGGAGGTTGAAGCGCCAATGCTATAGTTGGCTACATACAAACCACTTTTACTTAAATATTTTCTATAACTAAACTTACCATATCCTACGAATGCTTTTTCTTTAAAAGAGTAGGAGGGTGAAAAATCATAAACAAAGGGTCGTTCTAATAAGGTTTTATTATAAAGGCGCATACCGGGTGCCCAGCCATCGTAAACATTGAAATTAAGTACAGGTACATAGAAAACCTGATTATAATAGGGGTTTTCAGCATCCTTAAAAAAAGTAAAGTTTAATTTCTTATTACTTGATAAAAATCCTTTTAAAGACTTCCAGTTATCTCTCTGATTAAATTCAGGAATTTTCTGGTCATAATTAAGTACAAGTTTATCTTCTTGATTATTGGGGATGGTAAACGTCTCTTCGAACTCAATATCACTGAACCAATATTCAGATACGATAGAATCTTTTTTAAGGCCAAATACTGATATAGGTACATTCGTACCTTCTTTATTCTTAATTGTTACTAATAGAGAATCTGCAACTTTCTCTACCTTTTTAATTTTAAAATCAATTTTACGATCTGTAGATACATAATCTCTGAAAAACCAATTGATGTCTTGTGTTGTAGAGCGTTTTAGAATAGATTCAAAATCGAGGACCTTGACCGTATTTAGTTTATAATACTCAAAGAAGGTCTTTATACTTTCATCTACTCGTTCTTTACCAATGTAGTCTGCCAAATAAGCAAGACCTAAACCTGCTTTATATTTATTCGCAATCTTTTGATTGAATTTAATAAGAGAATCATTAGACGTTTGAAGTGCTTGATCTAAATTTTTACGAGCTGTAAGATTGTATAAAAATGAATATTGATCATTAAAATCCATTTTAGCCAACTCGAAACTTCTAAAACCCCATATGTTAGAAAGTTTACCCATAAGTTTTTGGTCTGGGTAATATTCATCAACATAAGCAATCATGAGATAATTAGCTATAGCACTATTTAACCATTGATCTTTACGTGGATTTAAAAAAACGGTTTCCCTCAAAATACTGTTTATTGCAGTTTTAAGAAATTTCATTTCAAATTGAAACTGTTCTTCGTAAGGTCTAATAAATGAGGGTAATTGGTTTAATCCATATAATGGATCTTTGTTGTAATCTAATTCACTTACCAGTATTTTTTCATGAGGATAATCTCCTAAATTATTATAAATAAAATCGGCTACTTTGTTTATGGAAATCCCTTGACCGATAGGGCTATACCGAGGAGCCTCAATATTTGTAAGGAATTTCATGTGAGGTGTCACATGTGTGATAAACTCATTCCGAGTATTCAATATAATTTCGCCACCCCTTTGCAAATTCCCTTTTAACTGGGCAAATTGGCCATTAGGGAATTCAGATAAAGATTTAATGTCAAAATTTGAAGCTAGATAAAGACTATCGGGAAATTTAAAATTGATAACTGTATTAGTAACGTTGGTATACAGGTCTTCAAGATTCTTATTGGAATAAAGATGCCATTTACCATCATAGACTGCTGGTGTTAAATACCAATCTTTAAGATAGTAACCACCTCTTTGATTGTACCCGTAAGGAGTGAATTTATTTGGAGGTAATTTTACCTTGTAGGTAATAAAAATTTTTGTTGAAGCTTTTGGAGGTAAAATATCACCTAGGGTAACTTTTAAAATATCCTTACCCTCAGTACGGCTCCATTCTAAACCTTTATATGAATCGTCTACTACACTAACAATTGTGGTAGTTCCTCGCTCATCCGCTTTGGCTAGGTGTAAGGATTTTTTGAATTCTTGAGCAAATCGTTTTGACAGTGCTGTATTCTTATCTGAATAGGCATTAGCCCAATCATTAAAATAAATAAGGCCTAAATTATAATTTGAATCATTGAAATACGTGAATTCTTGCCGAATATCTAATTCATTGGTATACTCATTTAAACTAACCGTGAGTTCAGTTTCATACTGAGAATACCCCTTGGTTATAGAAGAAACCAACAGAATTAAACTTAAACAAAATAGATTATTGAATTTTTGGATCAAGGCTATGATTAAAAATTAGGACTCATTGAATGCCCTTTGTAAAAGGTATCTATTATCTCTACAACTTCTTCTTCAGTATCTACAATTTGAATAAGATTTAAATCTTCTGGACTAATATTACCCATTTTAAGCATAGTGCTTTTAACCCATTCTAAAAGACCCGTCCAGAAATCGCTACCAACTAAAATGATTGGAAATTTTCCAATTTTATGAGTCTGTATCAGTGTAATTGCTTCAAATAATTCATCTAAAGTTCCGAAACCACCTGGCATCACTACAAAACCTTGAGAATATTTAACAAACATGACTTTTCTCACGAAGAAATAGTCAAAATCTAAACTTTTATCATTGTCGATATAAGGATTGTCATGTTGTTCAAAAGGAAGGTCTATATTCAAACCAACTGAAGTTCCACCGGCTAAACTAGCACCTCTATTACCTGCTTCCATAATACCTGGTCCACCACCAGTTATAACACCATAACCTGCTTCGGCAATAGATTTTGCAATCGATACTGCCAATTTATAATAAGGATCTTCTTCTTTTGTTCTGGCAGACCCAAAAATTGATACACAGGGCCCAATTTTACTCATTCGTTCAAAACCATTTACAAACTCACCCATTATTTTAAAAATGGCCCAAGAGTCATTGGTTTTTATTTCATTCCAGCCTTTATGATGTTTTTCTGATCTCATATATATTTTTACTAATCTTTTGTTTTTTGAAAACTACATTTAAAATTCTAATTCCCGCTTTAAAAAGGTGGCAGTGTAACTTTTCTTGTCTTTAGCAACTTCTTCCGGAGTTCCTTTTGCTACTAATTTTCCTCCTGAACGTCCCCCTTCATAGCCAATATCTATAATGTAATCTACCATTTTAATTACATCCATATTATGTTCTATTACTAAAACCGTATTTCCTTTATCAGCTAATTTATTCAAAACACCCATTAAAACCCTAATGTCTTCAAAATGAAGTCCGGTAGTGGGTTCGTCTAAAATATAGAAGGTGTTGCCTGTATCCCTTTTAGAAAGTTCTGTTGCCAGTTTAATACGTTGTGCTTCACCGCCTGAAAGTGTTGTAGATTGTTGACCCAAAGATATATAACCTAGCCCAACATCTTGTATTGTCTTTAATTTACGATGAATTTTAGGAATAAGTTCAAAAAATGATACAGCTTCATTGATGGTCATTTCTAATACATCTGATATCGACTTGCCTTTATACCTTATTTCTAAAGTTTCTCTATTGAATCTTTTTCCATTGCAGGTTTCACATTCTACATATACGTCTGGTAAAAAATTCATTTCAATGACTCGTAAGCCGCCACCTTGGCACGTTTCACAACGACCTCCTTTTACATTGAAACTAAATCTACCTGGTTTGTACCCTCTAATTGAAGCTTCTGTTGTCTTTGTAAACAATGACCTAATTTCACTAAAAACACCAGTGTAGGTTGCTGGGTTAGACCTTGGTGTTCTACCGATAGGTGATTGGTTAATGTCTATAACTTTATCAATATGTTCTAGGCCGGTAATTTTTTTATACGGCATAGGTTTTTTGACACCGTTAAAATAATGGGCATTCATTATCGGATAAAGCGTTTCATTGATTAATGTCGATTTGCCACTGCCCGACACCCCTGTAACACCAATCATTTTACCTAACGGGATTTTTACCGTTACATTTTTTAGATTGTTACCGGTACAACCAGATAAAACAATTTCATTACCATTACCAGTTCTTCGCTTTTTAGGAACTTCAATCCTTTTTGCGCCGGTCATATAATCCGCCGTTAATGTGTTGAAATTCTTTAATTGCTCAGGAGTACCTTGAGAAATAATTTCTCCGCCATTTTTACCAGCTTTGGGGCCTATGTCAATAACATGGTCGGCACGTTCTATCATATCACGGTCATGCTCTACAACAATTACAGAGTTGCCAATGTCCCTCAATGATTCTAAAGATTTTATCAATCTTTCATTATCACGTTGGTGTAACCCAATACTAGGTTCATCTAAAATATAGAGAACACCTACGAGTTGAGAGCCAATTTGTGTGGCCAAACGAATTCGTTGTGCCTCACCACCAGAAAGTGATTTTGAGCTTCTATTCAATGATAGGTAATCTAGCCCTACATCTAATAGAAATTGTATACGAGTATTTATTTCCTTAATTATTTCTTCGGCTATCTTAAGCTGATTACCTTTTAATTTTTTATCTAATCCTTTAAAAAAAACTGCCAACTCAACGATATCTAAATTCGCTAATTCGGCTATATTTTTATCTTCAATTTTAAAGTATAGTGATTCCTTTCGTAAACGAAAACCATTGCAAGTAGGACAAATGATTTTATCCATATACTCTTTGGCCCATCTTTTTATAGAGGTAGATGCCGCTTCTTCAAATTGATTCTTTATGAAGTTCGAAATACCCTCATAATCTATTTTGTACGTTCTTTTAACGCCTAAGGATTTTGAATCTACCTCAAAACTTTCTTTACCCCCATTCAATAAAATCTCAATGGCCTCTTTTGGTATGTCTTGAATAGGATCGGTGATTTCAAAATTATAGCGTTCTGCTATGGTTTCTATTTGTTTAAAAGCCCATGATTTTTTATAATCACCTAGGGGAGCAATTCCGCCACTTTTAATAGATAATTTTTTATTTGGAAATATCTTTTTTTCATTTACTTCATAAACATGACCTAAACCACTGCAGTTTGGACACATTCCTTTAGGTGAATTAAAGGAAAATGTATTTGGTTCTGGGGTAGGATAGGAGATGCCCGTAGATGGACACATTAAGTCTCTACTGAAATAGCGAGGTACATCTGTACCTTCTTCTAATACCATTAGAACATTATCGCCACTATACATTGCTGTGTTTATGGTTTCAGATAAACGCTTATGAAAATCTTCACTCTCAATTACCTTTAAGCGGTCAATGACAATTTCGATATCATGGGTCTTGTACCGGTCCACTTTCATGCCCTTTACAATGTCTTTTACTTCACCATCTACCCGAACTTTTACAAATCCTTGCTTGGCAATTTGCTCGAAAAGTTCGCGATAATGACCTTTTCTTGATTTAATTATGGGGGCTAGTATATTTATCTTTTTACCATCATACGATTCGATAATCAAATTTTTAATTTGTTCATCGTTATAACTAACCATTTTTTCGCCGGTATTATAACTGTGCGCGTCTGCAGCACGAGCGAAAAGCAACCTTAAAAAATCGTAAATTTCGGTAATTGTACCAACGGTTGACCTAGGAGATTTAGATGTGGTTTTTTGCTCAATAGCAATAACCGGAGATAAACCATCAATTTTATCAACATCAGGTCGTTCTAAGCCTCCTAAAAACTGTCTCGCATAGGCGGAAAATGTTTCAATATAACGTCTTTGGCCTTCGGCATAAATAGTGTCAAAGGCCAATGAAGACTTACCACTACCAGATAAACCAGTGATTACTACCAGTTTGTCGCGGGGAATTGTAACATCAATATTTTTAAGGTTATGAACGCGGGCGCCTTTAACCTCTATATTTTCTTCAAAATTAATCATGTATTCATAGCAAAGATGCAAAAGTACGAATATGAGTGCAAATTACGTGCCTAATGTTATTCTTTGCAACTACAACAGTTGGCTAAATTTTTGATTAAAAAATCATCATAATTTAATAATTTCCAAAGAATATTTATTTTTTAAATAATGTTCTGCATCAGCTTTTTTATGTCAGGATCCTCATAAATTTTCTGAACTAAATCACTGTAAACATTTATAAAACGTTCATTGTTAATAAGGCTACCAAACAGAGATTCTTGTCGAATAAAGGCGAGCGGGTCAGTTTTGGTTTGTTTAGCAGCGTTCTGTAGTTCGACCTGCATGGCGTCAATTATTTCAATAGAATGCCCGTTCTTGTCAACTCCTTTATCGCTATAGTAACACCAAGCTGCAATTACTAAAGTGCCAAACTCAATGCTTCCTCCACTATTTAAATTCTCTTCAATAGTTGCGATTAAAAATTTTGGCAATTTCGCAGAACTTTCAGAGCAAATTCGACTAACGCTGTCTTTAATGTTAGGGTTGGCAAAACGCTCTTGTAAACTGTCTTTATATGCGTTTAAGTCAATTCCTTCCAATTTATCTAAAATCGGGGTCGCTTCCTTATCCATAAACACCCTTAAATAGGCAATGAAAGTTTCATCTTCTATACAGGCGTTAATAGTTTTATGACCATGAATGGCACCTAAAATGCCCAACACAGAATGGCCTGCATTTAAAAGCCGAAGCTTCATCTTTTCATATGGTTTTACATCTGGCACGAATTGTACACCGACTTTTTCGAACTCAGGTCGCCCATTAGAAAAATTATCTTCAATAACCCACTGAATAAAAGGCTCGCATGTTACTGGCCATTCATCTTGTAAGCCAAAAGTATCTTGTAGATAATCTATATCTGACTGGGTTGTAACCGGTGTAATTCTATCGACCATGCTATTTGGAAAACATACTTCCTTTTCTATCCATTTAGCTAAATCTTCATTTTGCTTTTTTGCGAACGTTAGTAACATTTCGCGAGCAACATCTCCGTTATGCTGAATATTATCGCACGACATAATGGTAAATGCTGGCAAACCTGCATCTCGGCGATTTTTAAGTGCTGCAGTTAAAAACCCATATATAGTTTTCGGATTATTAGGATTTTTTAATTCAAACTGTATATCCGAATTCTCAAAATCAAACTCCCCAGTTGCAGGATTAAAGTTATATCCCCCTTCTGTAATTGTCAACGAAACAATTTTAGTGTCTGGGTGAGACATGATATCAATAACAGGTTCTGGGTTATTTGCACCAAGTTTAAAATCGATTATAGAACCGATTATTTGAGACTCTATTTTGCCATCAGGATGCTTAACAATAAGAGTGTAAAGACCATCTTGCTTTTGAAGTACATCATGAATCTTTTGGTCTCCTTGGCGTAATCCTATTCCACATATACCCCATTCCGTAGCTTTATATTCTTCTTGTAGTTTATGGGTGTAATATGCTTGATGTGCGCGATGAAAACCTCCAACACCCACATGAACCATTCCTATTTTAATATTTTCACGGTCAAAGGAAGGGGTAGTAATAAATTTACCTAATTGAATTAGATTCTTTTGGTTAAGTGGTATAGTATTCTTCATTTTAGCTAATCTTATTTTTTGATTTTCCTCGTAATAAAACCCAGTAAGCTGTTACGAAATAGAGTAGAGTGCAAATGAATGCATATCGATAAAATATTTCTCGGTTATTAACATAAATACTCTCGTCGGCACTATTAAATAATACGATACAGGCTAGAATCAACGTAATAATAAGTGAGACTATAGATATGCTTTTTAAGATTTTAGAAACAATTGATTTGTCCTGAATAGGTTTAGCTACCAGTCTAGCTTGTTGCTCTTGAAAATCGATAATCTTCTCATTTCGAATTGATTCTTCCTTTTCGGCCTCAGGGTATTTTTCTTTAGCACCATAGCGAGATGCTAAAAGGGTGTAAACAAGTATGGTGAAAACCCAAGTAGGTATAAATAGATAAAAGAAGGACATTACGTTAAAGGCATTAAGCCCAAAACCAAAGACCAACCCTAATCCCCATGAGGCTACTGCTGGAGTACTAAAGGTTAAATTACGGTATGTTGACCAGTAGCGAGTATAACCAATTCTAGGAAATATCTGATGTTCGGCAAATACTATCGCCCCTACTGGAACGACCAATAAACCAGCATAGGTCAATAAAGGTAATATCTGTGAAAATACGAATGGGAAACAGGCAATGGCAATGGTTACCAAACCGACCACTATTGTGGTTTTCTTTCTAGAGTGATTAAAGAAAATAGCTTGAGCAGCTAATCCGGCTCTATATAAATTTGTTATGGCGGTGGTCCAACCTGCGACAATTACAATTACAAATCCTGACCATCCTAACGCATAATAGGCAACATCACCTGGATCAAGTTCTACTATTGATTTTCCTATAATAACAGCTGCACCAGCACCCATTATACCTGCAGCTATCCATGCAACATAATGCCCGAACATCATACCTGTACTGGTAGCCAAGCCGTAAGATTTCTTTTTAGCAAATCGTAAAAGTGCCATATCTATTAAACCAAAATGCGTAATCGTATTTGCTGCCCATGCAAAACCAATTACTTCAACCAAGCCAATACCGGGTTGCCCAGAACTGTCGATTCCTGTCCATATAGATTTATCTCCCAAGGTTATAAGATCATTCCAACCACTAGGTAAAGTGCTCCCTAAAACATCTAAAGACAAAGCAGGCAGTAAAACCATTGCTCCACTTGTGAACATTACAAATAGCCAAGGAGCGCAGATTCCTGAAAATTCTGATACCGCATTAAAACCGTACAATGCAATTGAAACCACCACCAAACCTACACAGAAAACTATTACCACAAACCACATATTGGTGGGGTACCAGTTGAGTTGCGCAGGAATATCAAAAGCAAAACGAACTGCGGTCGCAGAAACTGTAATCATTGCTGCAGAAATCACTGAAAAAATGATAACGTTTGCCCAATTGTAGAGCTTGGTCATTGAATCTCCTGCAATTTTATTGAGGTAAGTATATAAACTTAATCTTGTTTCTACTGCTATGGGCGAAGTAATAAATGTCCAACTTAGTACGGCTAAAATATTTCCAATCAATAGACCTAGAATTATGTCCATTGTTTTAGCCCCAAGAGCAACAAATGTAGCTCCAATTACAAATTCTGTAGCTGCTACATGCTCTGCAGCATATAGCCCAGCAAAATGTGTCCAATCGTGTAACTTGTGTTTTGCAACTGGTAATTGTTCTTCATTTAAATTTTCAAATGTGCTGTAATCGTTGGTTGCGGACATAAGTTTTAGGTGGCTTTGGTTATTTGGTAATTAAATAGCTAGTTAATTATTTAATGATTAAAAATACTTCGTTAAAATAAAAGAATTCACAAGGTATTTAATTATTGCAAAAGCTTACTAATAAAATTTTGTTTTTTATTTTAATTAGAAAAATCTTAAAATTTTTCAATTTTAAATTAAAGTTAATTAGTCTGATATTTCATTACCAACGGCATAATGCTGTAAATCTTTATTAATAAATGTTTTCTGTAACATGATTGATATAGTTGCTCATAGTTTTTAAAGACACTGCTAGAGTAACTTCCATTAGATTTTCAGGAGAAATTCCAGCATCGTAAAATAGATTTAAATTATAAGTAGATATATTCCCTCTTGTCTCTGTTTTTTTTTATATGTGATATGAACCAAAGTGTTTAAACGTTGGCCTTCAGGTATTTTTGTTTTCTTACGGTATTTAGCACAGAAGAGGGGATACAGTTATTTTTTCCTGCCCGAGTATGTGCAGCGGAACTATAGGCACAGTCGTTAACCACACTAACCGCTAATAAAATTAGCTGTTGTTCGCCAGAGGTAAACGAAGTCTTGGCAAATATATTGAAGAAATTAATATAACCATTAATAGCTGCTGTTGCAGCTGTTATTCTAGGAATAAATTTGGCAGCATACCATATTTTTTTCTCCGTATTTTAATAATTCTTCAGATTCTTCTGGTGCACTTTCAATCGTATGTTTAATAAATTGTTTCATTTTTTTTGATATACTATTAAACCTTTAACAATCTATAAGCAATTGATTAACTTTAACTTGACAGATTATCTTGTATTTTGATTAAATGGATGACTCTAAACTTGTTTTGAATGATTTTCACTAAACAGTCGATTACTTTAAAAAATCACTTTTATCCAAGCTGTTATTAAATTTAATATTTGTCCAATTTACCTTAATCCATGGTTTATCATCAACATCTGCCTCCCATGTAGATTTCTTGTACTTGCGCTTTGTAGGTAATAGCATTCCGTCTACTTCTTCATATTCAATCTTTATTAAATTGGGGGTGTCAAATGCTCCATAATCGGCTACTGTAAATAAAAATTGGTCTACAAGCAATGTGTTTTTATTGATATATAATTGATAAATATCTGTTGGCTTAGCATCTTCAAAGTTGAAAGAAACCTTAACAACGTTATAAGGTGAGTTGTCAATAGTTTCATCCCCTATATATTCATACGAAACACCCTTGTCCAATAATTTTTGAAACATTGTAAACCAATAGAAATTTGTGGGTCTATTAAATGCAACCTTTTTTAAAGCAACACTGCCCATAACAATTTGTCCATTATGTTTTAGCCAGAATTCTTGCCCATCATAACCTTGTTCTATGGTTCCTTTAAGGTTACTTAAAGTTCTTTCATGTTGGCTGTATTTGCCATAAGACAACTCGCCATTAAAAAGGTATTTTTCAGTTGAAATATCAGTTTTGCCATCCGGAGTTTGGTATTTATAGGTGTAAACGACATCTTTCTTATTTCTAAGGGCTTTATAGTTTCCTACCTTTTGAACCATATTGTACACCAATTCGTGACCCTTATTATTAAAGGACACTGTAGAAACTTCTTCTTTTTTTACGGATTTTTCTCCCTTGCAAGAGATAAATAAAAGGCTAAATATTATTAGACTGGTAATCTTAAAATTCATTGAGGTTATTTTAGTGGGTGAGCTTATACTAAGGCTCCATTAGCGCCAATTACTTGACCAGAGATCCATTTTGAGTCATCGCTAGCTAAAAATAATACAATTCTAGCAATATCAATAGGTTTAGCTAGTCTGTCGAAAGCATTCATAGCACTAAGTTTATCAATGAATTCTTGCGATTTTCCTTTTAAAAACAACTCTGTTTCCGTTGCTCCAGGTGCAAGTGCGTTAACGGAGATTCCTCTTCCTATTTCTTTAGAAAATACACGTGTCATTTGCTCAACAGCAGCTTTGGAAGCTGAGTATAATGCGTAAGTTGGGAACATTAGTTTTACGGTACTTGACGAAATATTAATAATATTGCCGTTATCTGAAAGTTTACTGTCAGCCTCCTGTAAAGTATTGAAGATTCCTTTTACGTTAATATCAAACTGTCTACTAAAATCTTCTTGAGTATTATCTTTTAATTTTTTTGAAATCATAACCCCTGCATTGTTTACTAATACGTCTATTTTTCCAAATGCTTGAATGGTTTCGTCAAATAGTTGGGTTACTTGTTCTCTATTACTTACATCTGCTTTAATGGCTATAGCATTTCCGCCGTTTTGTTCAATTTTAGTAACGGTAGCTATTGCGTCTTTATCACTGTTGGAATGGTTAACAACAACTTTAGCTCCGTTTTCTGCCAATAAAAATGCAATCTCTTGCCCAATACCTCTTGATGCTCCGGTAACGATTACTACCTTATCTTCTAATTTCATTTAGTTTGTTTTAATAGATTATGATAAACTGATTAGTTTCTCTGCAACTAGTTTAAGATTTGGTTCGTTTATTTCTGGGGTAGGAGATAGTGGATATAGCTGTGCGCCTGGTCTACTAATAAAAGCTCCTCTCCAATTTGCCCATAATGCTCCTGAAATATCCCAGCCGTGAGCCGCTACTAATAAGCATTCACTCGGTTGTATGTTCATTTTTCTCGCCGCCCAATTATAAGCATCAACATGTGGTTTAAATTTACCCATGTCTTCTATGCTTAAGCGTTGGTCAAAATATTTGGTTAGTCCGGCATTTTTAAATTGCGTCTCTACACCTTTGTTTGATGAATTTGTGAAGGAAACGAGTTTGTAGCCTGCATCTTTTAATGATTGCAAAGCAGATGCAACCTCTTGATGAGCAGGTAATGACCTAATAGGTTCAACTATAGACCTTTTAGCTTCTTCATGTGTTAAGGTGATACCGTTATTTGCCGCCACCATTTGCAGAGCTGCGGCACCTATAATTGCAAAGTCATTGTACTGGTTTGCTACTGTAGTTACCAAAGAGTATTGTAACATGGTAGTAAACCAAAGTGGCAGTAAATCATTTCGACCATTTAGTGCTTTAGCAACACTATCCTTCATGGCGGTCAAATCTAATAATGTTTCATTTACATCGAAAAAAAGAACTTTAGGTCTTTTTGTATAAACCTTAGTTTCTTTTTTAGATGCAAATCCTAAATTAGGTATGGCAACTCCTGCAGCACCAAGTATTGTTGATTTTTTAATGAAGTCTCTTCTCTTATTTATCATATTCAATATATTATAAAACATTCTGTATTGAATGTTTTTAGGTAAAAAAATTATTGTTTTAACTGTTTTAGATATAAGGATAGACCGTTTAAATAATCATTAATGACGGTATCGTCATCATATAATTTTCTAATTCCTCTAATTCCTTCAAATGCACTTATTAAATAAATGGAAGCAGCTGAACTCGATACATCTTGCTTTATTGAATTTTCAATCTTGCCTCTTTCTATTAGCTCTACTAAAGCTGTTTTCCATTCTTCTATAATATTCTTTAGTGCTTTTTGATACACTTTTTCACTGTCACCTATTTCATTTATTAAATTGTTTGTTGGGCAACCGTGTTTCTTATCATATAGCGAGAAAGACTTAAGACTGTTCAAAAAAGTCGATTCTAATATAGTATAAGCGTCACCATCTTTATAAAGAGGGTAAACCATTCTTTTTTGAACTCGACTTTGAACTTTTTGGGTGATAACTTCTAGACCAAGTTCCTTTTTGTTTGTATAGTGATGATAGAAAGCACCTTTGGTAAGTGTGGTTGCCTTCATTATTTTTTCTATGCTGGTAGTTTTAAAACCATCTTCATAAAACAATTTAAATGCTTCATTAAGTATCAGTTGTTTAGATAGTTCGGACTTTAACGATTGTTTCATTTTGTGAAATTAATTAAAAAAATACGAGGTAGAATGTTTTTTGAATTTCTTTAACGTAGAATTAACTGCATTTCGCAGTGTGTTTATAAAGGCATATTAAGGTTGTTCTATACTTGTATAGCGGTAGTTTAGATTCTGCTGTTCATTGTATTATAAGCTTTTCCACCAATCTGTATATGTGGTTGTGGAATCCTTTACTTGTATTTCTTGACCAATTTGTGGGGCAATAACCTTTATGTTCAGTTCATCTGCTTTTGCTTTGACTCTAACAATAGGATCTGTCCATTCGTGTAAGGCCAATTTAAATCCTGCCCAATGTATGGGCATTATTTTATTTGCTTTAACATCAATACCTGCTTGAGCGGTTTCTTCTGGCATCATATGAATATCGGGCCACATTTTGTTGTACTGCCCACATTCCATCAAAGCAAGGTCAAACGGACCATATTTTTCTCCAATCTCTTTGAAATGGACTCCGTAACCGCTGTCTCCGCTAAAGTAAATATTTTCATTTTCAGATGTAATTACCCATGAACTCCATAACGTACTTTGACCATTATTAAAACTTCTACCTGAGAAATGCTGTGCAGGAGTACAAACTAATTTTATACTACCAAATTGTTTTTCTTGCCACCAATCCATTTCAGTAATTTTTGAATTAGGTACGCCCCAGGCTTCTAAATGGTTACCTAAACCTAAGGGAGTGTAAAAGTGTTCGGTCTTATCCTTAATTTTTAAGACCGATTCATAATCTAAATGATCGTAATGGTCATGAGAATAAATAACGGCATCAATTTGAGGTAATTTATCAATTGCAATAGGGAATTCTTTATTGAAACGATTAGCTCCTAAAAGCGGGTGAGGAGCAGCTACCTGACCAAACATAGGGTCTATTAAAATATTCTTTCCATCTATCTGTAATAAAAAAGAAGAATGACCAAACCAAACCATTCTGGCTTCACCTTTATAATTGGCTATATTTATTGAATCTATTGTTTGCGTTTTCAAATCTTCCTTAGGTCGTCCATTAGACACTTTTGTAGTGAAAAATTTATATGCCAAGCTTACGGTTTCAGAAAGACCTAAATTTTTAGGAACAGGATTAGTATTTCGGAATTTACCATCCCTGAATTGGTTTGATTGTTCGTATACTAATTGCTGTTTTTTAGAACTATTACCCCCAAAACTAGGGTAGAAGTTGGTAAATGCTAGAAATACAATAATAAGTGTTGTTATTGTAATTAAGAATGTGATCATTATCTTTTTAAGCATTTTATATAAATTGACTCGTTATTATTCTGTTATAGGGTGAATTCTTTAACTTTTGCAAATGTATTTATAGTTTAATGACCCTAATAAGATGGGATTTTTTAATTAGGAAAAAACTTAAATAAATAATGATTAAGTTAATTTTTAATGAGCTATAGTAGCATTAAAACATATCCTATTAATGCTCCGCCTAAAACTATAAATGCACTGTTCAAGTTTTTGAAGACGAAAACAGCTATTAAACTGACTACACCAATAATTATAGTGCGCCAATCGGTTAATGTGTTTAATGTCATTTCTATGCAGACAGCAATTATTAAGGCCACTGATGCGATATTTATAGCATCTAAAAAGGCACTAACTATTTTTGATTTGCGCATTCTTGGTATTAACGGATTAAGTAAAAGCACGAAAAGGAACGAGGGTAAAAAGATTCCTAAGGTTGCTGCCATAGCTCCTGTAATACCATTCATTTGCCAACCAATAAATGTAGCGGTAGACAATACGGGTCCGGGAGTAATTTGTCCTATCGCAACGGCATCGAGTAGCGCTTGCTGAGTTAACCAACCGTTTGCCACTAATTCTGTATCTAGAAAGGCAAACAAAACATAACCACTACCATAAAGAATGGCCCCAACCTTTAGAAAAGTTAGGAATATTTTAAAGTTTCCAAGAACTGAAGGGTTTACAATTTGAAGAAGCAATAATGGAACATAGGAGTTTATACCACCCTTGTTTTTCTTAAAATAATATAGAACTAAACCTAAAATTCCTGCTCCGAAAAGAGCAATAATTTCATTTAATCCTAATAAACAGGCAGCTAATGTTATTATACCTAGAATTGCTAATTCTGTAGTTTTTACCGCTTTTTTTCCAAGGCGATACGATGCCATAGCAATAATTGCTATCACTGCTGGTTTTATTCCATAAATATAGGGCTCAACATTCGGTAGTTGGCCATACTGTTGGTATAGCCAAGCAAAAAATGATGTAATAACAACTGCGGGAAATATAAAACTGAATCCAGCAACGAAAAGACCTTTCCAGCCTGCGCGTTCGTGTCCACAATGCATGGTCATTTCGGTTGAGTTGGGGCCAGGTATGATATTTGTAGCCCCAACTAAATCTAGAAAGTGTTCTTGTGTCATCCACTTTCTTTTCTTTACAACTTCATCTTCCATCATTGCAATATGTGCGGCAGGACCACCAAAAGCAATGCTTCCCAATTTGAAAAATAACGTAGCTATTTCTAGTAATTCTCTATTCTTAGACATTAAAAAAATTCTGAAAATCGAAGATATATTTAAATAGTTTTGGGGGTTGATTTTCCGTAATATTTTTTCTTCAGCCAAAAAGATACTCGAACTAACAATATTAATGCAGGTACTTCAACTAAAGGGCCTATTACACCTGCAAATGCCTGACCTGAATTTAATCCAAATACTGCGATTGCTACAGCAATCGCTAGTTCAAAGTTGTTACCAGCAGCCGTAAATGCTACCGAGGCAGTTTTGTCATATTCTGCACCTGTGGCTTTTGTTAAGAAAAACCCAATGATAAACATTAGTGTAAAGTATATCAGTAGTGGAATGGCAATAATTACTACATCCATAGGTATTTCAACTATTAATTCTCCTTTTAAAGAGAACATAAGCATAATAGTGAATAACAGAGCAATCAATGTAATGGGTGAAATGGCGGGTATGTATTTGGTGTTGTACCATTCTTCGCCTTTTAATTTCACTAATATTACTCGACTTAAGATTCCTAATAAGAAAGGAATTCCTAAATAAATGGCAACACTTTCTGCAATCGTACCAATAGATATATCTACAATGGCACCTTCAAAACCAAAATAGGGAGGTAGGACCGTAATGAAAATCCAAGCATAAAAACTATAAGCAAATACTTGAAAAATACTGTTTAGGGCAACCAAACCAGCACCATATTCGCTACTGCCTTCCGCTAGGTCATTCCAAACTAATACCATTGCTATGCAACGCGCCAGGCCAATTAAAATTAAGCCTACCATGTATTCAGGATAGTCATGTAAAAATGTTATTGCCAGAATGAACATTAGAATAGGTCCAATAATCCAATTGAGAATAAGGGATATCGAAAGTATTTTGGTATTTCGAAACACTTTTGGTAAAAGCGCATAATTAACCTTGGCCAAGGGCGGATACATCATTAATATTAAACCAATTGCAATAGGAATATTGGTGGTGCCACTATTAAATGAATTTATAATTTCAGGAAATGTTGGTATGAAATACCCAAGGCCTACACCTAGCGCCATTGCAGCGAAAATCCAAAGAGTTAAATTTTTATCGAGGAAGCTTAATTTTTTAGACGCCATTTTTAAGAGTTTATTTGAGAGAAAACGAAGAATAATTCAGTTGCAATTTGAATACTTCTTTCAGTATACTTTTCAGCTTGCTGCGGCGTATTGTCAAATGCTTTTGGGTCATCAAAAGTAATTGGAATTCTTTTTTCTGCGCCTGCAATGAAAGGGCAACCACCATCGGCTTGAGAACAGGTCATTACCGCTGCAAATTGAGAAGATGGGTTAAAACTATCTTCATAGGATTTGGAAAACCCAATAATTGGATGCTCATTTTCTGAATATTTTATAGCATAAACAGGATTGTTGTTTTCTGATAATTTTTGAATTTGAAATCCTTGATTTCTAAGAGTTTCCACAACCATAGGAAATAGGGCGGTAGCTTCTGTTCCTCCAGAATAGCAAAATAAATTTTTGATATTAAAATATGATGCCATTGTTTGCGCCCAAACTTGTGATATATGACTTCTTCTTGAATTATGGGTGCAAATAAAATTGATTCTTATTTCTTGATCACTAGAGACTTTCGATTGTATGAAATCAATTAATGGTTTTAAAACTACTTTACGTTCTTCTGAAATTGACAGAGGGTTTAATTCTTTAACTAAGCTCTCAATTTTTAAAATTAAGGTTGATTGTGTCATTATCATTTTATGGAAGTTAATTTTATTTATTAGTAATAATTTCTATCAAGTGAACAACTGGGTCAGCATTAAAAATCGAAATGGGCAATGAGTTATTAGAAAGCTGGCTTAAGCTTAACAACAATCATTACTTTGAATATCTTGATCTAAAAATTGAAGCATAATACTTTTCATTTTAGCCCAGTTTTCGGTATTTATACAATAACAAACGCTTGTACCTTCAACACTACCTTTAATTAAGCCTAAATGCTTTAATTCTTTCAGGTGTTGAGAGATAGTTGGTTGAGCAAGTCCAATTTCGCTAACCAAATCACCGCAAATACAGCTATTTATCTTAAACAAGTGTTGTAAAATAGCAACGCGTGCTGGGTGCCCAAAAGCTTTAGCGAATAATGAAATTTCATTTTGTTTATCGGTAAACATTTCTGTTTTTGCTAATCCCATTCTCTTTTATATTTATTCATTGCAATATTACGATATAATAATGATTTATTTAATTAAAAATCAGAAGTATTTTTTCATAAACCCTCAGTTAAACTAATTGTTCATTTAAAGTAGTTAACTTGCAAGAATTCACTCTATCTATGTTACAAATGATATATTAATATCGAATTGTAATTACCTGTAGCTTTCACTTTATTACCAACTAGCTTTTACATTTTTCAAAATAACTTTATGTTAGAACAAATTAGGCATTTTCTGCTTTCAAAAACTTTTTGCCTAACAATCTTGGCCTTGTTGCTGGCATTCTCCACAATAGCTCAAGAAAAACCTGAACTCAAAATTGGTGGAGCATTGCGTTTTAATTATAATTTATCTTCTTGGAAAGAAGGCCAGAAAAAACGTGGGGGAGATTTTGGATACGATATGTTTAGGATAAACGCCAAAGCCGCTTTTAAAGGAATGCTTTTGAATGCCGAATATAGATTGTATTCTCAAGATTTTGGTGGGGGATTTTTAAAACAGGGTTGGGTAGGTTACAATTTTAATGAATTGGATCAAATTCAAATTGGTCTAACGCAGGTTCCTTTTGGAATTCAACAATATAACTCCCACAATTGGTTTTTCAACCTATCTTACTATGTGGGATTGGAAGATGACCATGATATGGGTGTGAAATACATGCATACAGAGGAGAATTTTGAATATCAAATGGCATTTTTTAAAAACGCGGAACAACTAAGGTTTGGGGATAATACCGAAACTTCCCCAAATAGATATTCTTACGATATCACGGGTAGAAATAAAGAGGTAAACCAATTCAACGGAAAATTTATTTATAAGTTTGGAAATGAATGTAAAAGTAGATTGGGCTTTTCCTTGGAATATGGAGGTTTGTATAATCTTGACACCGAGGAAATAGGAGACCACAAAGCTTTTGCCGCACACTACGAAATAAGCAAAGGAAAGTGGAATGGGAAAGCACAAATAATTACAGCCTCCCATAACCCCGAGAATGCCGATGGAGAATCTACCGATATTGTGATGATGGCAGCCTATGGCGCACCTTATGAAGTGGCAGCTGATTTTAACATGTATTCTTTGGCCTTCTCCAGAAATGTCCCAGTTAAATGGGGCCCTATTTCTAATTTACAAGTTTATAATGATTTTGGTTATATGCAGAAAAAAGCTTCCGGTTTTAATGATTCTTATATGAATGTAACGGGTGTTTTGGTAACGGCAGGAAGTGTCTATACCTATATTGATTATGCTGCGGGCTACAATCATTCGTGGTTGGGTGGAAATTTTGTGGATGATTTCTCTGTGGGGAATCCGGAGGCGAAATGGGAAGCAAGGTTTAACATTAATATTGGCTACTACTTTTAGGATTTATATATAATAATATGGGATTCAAACTCTCAGAGAAATAAGATTACACCAAAATACAATATGCTTTATGGCTAAGAAGATTATAAGAAGTGATGAGAGAAAATCCATCTTTGGATTGGAAGTGAACGGCCCTGTATTTTTCACCTCGGCAATTACAATCATCATCATCATAACATTAACCTTGATTTTTAAAGATGGGGCAGAAAAATATTTTACAGCAACTCAGAACTTTGTAGCAAACAAGGCGGGTTGGTTTTTTATTTTAAGTGTAAATGTTTTTTTAATATTTATGATTTATCTGGCCTTCAGTAAATTTGGGCAGTTAAGGATTGGAGGACAAAACGCAAAACCTGAATTTAAAACCATTTCATGGTTTGCTATGTTATTTAGTGCTGGAATGGGAATCGGATTATTGTTTTGGAGTATTTCAGAGCCAATTTATCATTTTATGAGTCCACCAATGGCAGAAGGCGGAACAGTAGAAGCTGCTAAGGAAGCAATGAAATTCACCTTTTTACACTGGGGTTTTCATGCCTGGGCAGTTTATGCATTGGTAGGATTATCCCTAGCATATTTTACTTATTCCCGCGGACTTCCACTTACCATCAGATCAATATTTTACCCCTTCTTAGGAGATAAAATTTACGGTAAAATTGGAGATGCCATAGATATCTTCGCGGTACTCGCCACGTTATTTGGGCTTGCCACTTCTTTAGGAATGGGTGTTCAACAAATTTCGGCGGGCTTAAATCATCTTTTTGGAATAGATAGTGGGGTGCAGACTCAAATAATTCTAATTGCTGGAATAACCTTAATTGCTACCATTTCAGTTGTTTTGGGCGTAGATAAAGGGGTAAGGGTCTTAAGTGAATGGAATATGAGGATAGCGGTGCTATTTCTTTTGGTGGTGTTGATATTAGGACCAACCATCTTTATTTTTAAATCCTTCGTACAAAATACAGGGAATTATTTATCTAGTTTTCTTGAAGTTGCAAGCTGGACAGAAAGTTATACCGATTCTAATTGGCAAAATTCTTGGACCATTTTTTACTGGGGATGGTGGATTGCCTGGTCTCCGTTTGTAGGAATGTTTATTGCTCGTATTTCCAAAGGGCGTACGGTACGTGAGTTTATTTTGGGAGTTCTAATTGTACCTTCTATTGTAACTTTTTTTTGGATCTCAGCTTTTGGAAGTACAGCCATACAACAGGCTCTTTTGGGAGATGATACAATTGTAAATGCAGTGAATGATAATGTTGCCACCGCCCTGTTCGTATTTATTGAAGATTATCCTTTCGCATTTGTTCTTAACATTATTGCCATAATTTTAATTGCAGGATTCTTTGTAACCTCATCAGATTCTGGATCTTTGGTAGTAGATAATTTAACCTCTGGTGGTAAATTAGATGCGCCTGTAGGACAAAGAATCTTTTGGGCCATTGCAGAAGGGGGTATTGCTGCGGTACTTTTAATAGGAGGAGGCTTACAGGCCCTTCAAACCGCTACAATTGTAACAGGGTTGCCCTTTGCCATTATTTTAATAATTATGTGTTTTTCACTATACAAAGGTTTACGAGAGGACCTGAAGAAACTAAAAAAACGGGAAACGCAAAAAGAACTTGAAAATTACGAGGAGATAGTTTCTGCCATCGTCAAAAAACGTAGTATTAATAAACAAGACACCATTAAATAATCATAATAATGACTGAAATAAAAAACATGTTGGTTGCCTTAGACCTTTCAGATATTGATATAACCTTAATTGAGTATGCATCATTTATAGCCGAAACCCTAAAGGTTAAAAAAGTATACTTTGTTCATAATATTAAAAAATATGAGATTTCAGAGTTATTTGAAGAACAGCTAAAGGATCTTAACCTAGACGAAATAATTGGAGATGAGTTAAATGAAAAAGTAGAGGAAAAGTTTACATCTTCAGCACAGTGGGAAGTACTTATCTCAGAAGATCCGTACTCTGAATCGCTTATCAATTATATCGTAGACAAATATGAGATTCAGCTAGCTTTAATTGGAAATAAAAATAAGACAAAAGGTACCGGGGTTATTAGCGGAAAATTATTACGTCTGCTAAAGTGCAATATTCTGTCTATCCCTAAAAATGCAAAACCGGCTATTACTAGTATATGGGCGGGAACAGATTTTTCAAGTGCCTCTAAAAAGGTTTTTAAAGTAGCAGAGAATTTACAGAAAACAACAGCGGCTAAAGTAAGAGCAGTGCATGTATATAATGTGCCTGTACAATTCTCTCCTTATATTCCCAAAGAACATCTCGATTTGAAGATAGAAAATCATTTAAAGGGGAAATATGAGAAATTTATCAAAAAAATCGGATACAATGGAGATCTAACAACAGAAATTATTCCGGGAAGAGATAGCAGCGTTGCAGAAAAACTGCGTATCAAAGCCGAAACATCCAAGGTTGATCTCATTATTGTTGGAGATAAAGGTAGAAATACCTTCTCTTCATTACTTGTTGGAAGCGTTACCGAGGAACTTTTTAATCAGGATTTGGAAGTGCCTTTATGGATTGTCAAGTAAAATTTCAATCCTAGTACAGAAACGTATTAAATTTTGAAATTAGATAGTAGTTAATAGGTTGGTCTTAATTGTAGCTAATTAACTATGTAGATTTTAGAAACTATAAATAATTATGTTTTGGAGGGGTACTATTCCAAATTAATTAATTTGAAACACCTGTAAGCCCAAAAGAAATAAGTTCAAATGATTTGTTGGATTCACAAACCAGTTTATAAAGTTTTAAATTAGCTATTTTGTTTTTATTTCATCAGATTTATCTCGGCAATGCTTTTAATTCTATTGCGTTCTAAGAAGGCATCAATAGTTTCAAAATGTTCTAAAACTCTTTGGTCTTTAAATTCAAATACTTTTTGAGATAAGCCTTGTAAGAAATCACGATCGTGTGATACTAAAATTAACGTACCATCATAGGTTGATAATGCTTCTTTTAGTACATCTTTAGATTTTAAATCTAAATGATTCGTCGGTTCATCTAATATCAAAAGGTTCACAGGGTCCAACAATAATTTAACCATAGCTAATCTCGTTTTTTCTCCACCAGAAAGCATGCTTACTTTTTTATCGATATCATCACCGCTAAACATGAACCTGCCTAAAATGTTCTTAATCTGGTTACGGATATCACCAAAAGCCACCTCATCTACCGTTTGAAAAATAGTGAGTTCTTGGTCTAATAAAGAAGCTTGGTTCTGCGCAAAATAGCCCACTTTTACATTATGACCCAATTGGCAAGTACCATCGACGGAAATTTCACCCAAGATAGCCTTAATCATTGTCGATTTACCTTCTCCATTCCTTCCGACAAAAGAAACTTTTTCTCCTCTTGCGATAGACATGTTGGCATCTTTAAAAACGATATGGTTTTCATATGATTTGGAGACATCTTTAACCGTTACTGGGTAATCTCCAGAACGTGGCGCAGGCGGAAAACGTAATTTTAAGGAAGAAGTGTCTATCTCATCTATTTCAATAATCTCCAATTTTTCTAACATACGCTCACGCGAAGTCACCTGATTGGTCTTTGAATAGGTGCCTTTAAACCGTTCTATAAAGGTCATATTATCAGCTATGAATTTTTGCTGTTCTTGGTAGGCCTTTATCTGATGTGACCTACGGTCTTCACGTAACTGTAGATAATGTGAATAGTTGGCCTTATAATCATATATACGACCCATAGTTACTTCTATAGTACGATTGGTAATATTGTCTATAAACGCTCTATCGTGAGAAATTACCATAACTGCATTTGCCTTGTTGAGCAAAAAATCTTCTAACCAAATAACCGATTCAATATCGATATGATTTGTAGGCTCATCTAACAAAATAAGATCTGGTTTTTGCAATAGAATCTTAGCCAGTTCTATACGCATTCTCCAACCACCACTAAACTCATTGGTTTGCCTTGTAAAATCTTCTTGTTTAAAACCCAATCCCTTCAAGGCCTTTTCTACCTCAGAATCATAATTGACATCTTCTAAGGAATAATATTTTTCACCTAAATCTGATACTTGCCCAATGATTACCATATAAGCATCACTCTCATAATCAGTTCTGGTTTCTAATTCTTTGTTAAGCCGTGCCATTTCGTCACGCATGGTAAAGACATGTTTAAAAGCTTTTGCGGCTTCCTCAAAAACAGTGCAATTATCTTCAGTCAGTAAATGCTGTGGTAGATATGCGATAACCGCATCTTTTGGTACTCGTACATTACCACGTGTGCCTTTTTGTTCACCAGCAATAATTTTCATCATTGTAGATTTACCAGCTCCGTTCTTACCCATAAGGGCAATTTTATCAGTTGGGTTAATTACAAAAGAAACATCACTAAATAGGGTAGTGCCACTAAATTCTACCGCTAAATTATCTACTGAAATCATGCTATCAAGTTTAAAAATGCAAAACTAGCAATAAGAAATGATGGTTGTAGCTGTCTGTCAAAATAAACTTATGATGATATTCTATCAGTATTCAATCTATTGAAATTCAATGTTCTGAACAAAAGGTTAGTATTTGTTTGTGTAGATATCGACCGGTAGATCACAAATATGTAATATTAATATTGAGAATTCATCTTCATTATTTATTAGATAAAAAGATATACCCGGTTTGTTAAATAAAATTTCTCAATATCGTAAAGTAAAATGTGCTTCCATCATTGTCTTTAGAATCTACCCAAATCTCGCCTCCATGCAATTGAACTATCTTTTCACAATGAGCGAGACCAATACCAGTTCCTTCATAAGCATCTCGCTTATTAAGTTGGTTGAAAATGGCAAAAATATTACGACTATCATCTTCTGAAATGCCGATACCATTGTCTTTTACTGAGAATTTGAAATAGTTATTATCTTCTTTTGCCGATATGTGAATTCTTGGTGTGACCCCTTCTTTTTGAAATTTTATGGCATTGCTAATCAAATTCTGGAACAGCAGGCGAATCTCTATGCTATAAGCTTTTAAAATCGGCAGTTTATCTGTTGTAATTATGGTGTTTTTACTTTTTATTACAGTCGCTAGGTCATTGGTTATTTCACGCATTATTTTATTACTATCAATAGTAACCAGTTCTTTTTTACGACCAATTCTAGAGTAGTCCAAAAGCCCCTTTATTAATGAGCTCATTCTATCTGTTGCCTCTGTCATGAAATTTAGGGACATTCGGGCATCTTCATCTAATTCAGGCGAGTATTGTTCTTGTAAAATGTCGATCATGCTTCTTACCGTTCTCAAGGGTTCTTGCAAATCATGAGAGGCTATATAAGTAAATTGTTCAATTTCTTTGTTCTTTACTTTAAGATTTTCATATTGAACAGCTAACGCTGTATGTTTGGTAATGTCTTGTCTAAGGGTTAAGAACTGGTAAATTTCCCCATGTTCATTTTTAAATGGAATGATTGCCGTATGCACCCAAAAAAATATACCGTCCTTGGTTTTATTTCTAATTCCTCCGCTCCAAATTTCGCCACTATTAATTGTTGTCCATAATTCCGTAAAGAACTCTTTTGAATGGTGGTCGGAATTAATGATTTTATGGGTTTTTCCGATAAGTTCATTTCTGTCATAATTTGATGTTTCACAAAATTTATCATTAACAGAGATTATAATGCCATTCGCATCTGTGATATCAACAAGAGAACTACTATTCAAAGCATCTTTATACTGATTCGTTTCTTGCATTGAAGCACGAAATGCTTTTTCAAACATGTTTTTGTCAAATTGTGACTGGTTCAATTGAATAGCTATCACAAAAGGGTAACCACAGGCAGCAAAAACCCCAAAGATGGTATAGATAATAAAACCTGTATTTGCATCAGTTATATTATTATTAATCAGGTATAAATATATAAACCCCATTACCATAATAAGGGCAAAATTATAAGGAACCACCGTTCTTACTACCCTGCTTCCGGCATAATTGCCCAAAACCAATCTGTTCAAACCTACTGTGGCATTTTTGTGGAATAAATAACCAGCATACAAGAATAAAACTAAAGAAGTGTGAATTGGTATGGGTATTAGAAAGCCGGCATCATTTCCTGGAATATTTAATATAAAGTCAATTATGTCAACAAAATTTAGTAATATAACTGCTAAATAAATGAAATTGATAAATCTTTTTGTTTTTTCGGATTTTGAATCCATTATCCAAGTTGAAATTCCTACTAAAAAGAAACAAATTGCTGTCGCAAGAGACATTCTTCCCGGAAATCTTAAAGCATAGGTATCATTTACAAATGAGGTGTTCAAGCCAAAGTTATCACCAAAAAAATATTGACCAATTGTTAGTAAGGCAATGATCAAAACACAAGTAATAGTGGCTCTATTTATGATTAAAAAAATAGTGGATTTTCTTTGTGAGACCAATACCCCCACACTTAACAGAAAGAAAGTAAGTGCAGTAATAAATTCCATGGGTGTCACACCAGGGATAATATAGAGAATCGCTCGAATATTAAACAGCCATAAACCAATAACAATTATACTCATCGCCAATACGGATAAGCTCATATATTTAATATTTCTAGACTTAGTAGCCTTTATATCTATGGACATATAACTTTTTTAAAAAATAAATTTTGGCCTTCGCTTCCTTTTAGTGAAGATTAAAAAGTAACTATGATTAGTTAAAACAGCGAGCTCAAGAAAAAATTGATAATTTTATGTGATGATTGTTCAATTGCTATAGGGAAATCGTTTTATTTTATCAACACCAGTAACAAAAATGGCTTTCTCATATTGCATTTAAAAACAATAATTTTATTGAGTTGGAACAAAGTATTCTTCAACAATTTCTTCAATCATTTTAGTAGTTAATGGCTTATTTCTGTACCCATTAATTGTTGAGAAGGTATTGGCCTTATGTAAATCGTCTGGGTTTAATGAAGTTGTTAACATTATTAAAACAATGTCACCTTGTGTATTGGCGTTCAATCTTTCATATTCTTCTAAAAACTGCCAACCGTTCATGATGGGCATGTTTATATCCAAAAAAATGATATTGGGTTTGGGTATACTATCGTTTGATTGGAGATATTCCAATGCTTCTTTACCATTTGCTACAACAGTAACGTTTTCAGTTAATTTTGTTTTTTTAATTGCGAATCGATGTACGAAATTAGTAGCTGGGTCATCATCAATTAGTAGAATTGAATTAAGTTTTGGGGTCATAATTTTTTTGTTTACATATGCGCTATGTTAAACGCCTTATATTGTTTTTCTCAAATAGAAATTATAAAAAATCGATATCTAATTATTACTTAACTATATAATTTTAATAAAAGTATAAAAATGTAGGAAAAAACTTATTAAAAATATTTATTGCATTTAGTATTTATTTTTTTTTATATTGAAGTGAGACTAACATTAATAATAGTTAACAAGGTTTAATTAAGGTTGTTTTGGATAGAAATATTAAGTATTTTATTTCAATTGGTGATATGTTTACCAATGGTAGGTGATAGAGTAGTATTGTATAGATGATTTCTTTTTTATAGCTGATTACACTACTAATTCATCTTGATGTTAAGGTTGTTGTTTGATAAATAGAATGGACGCAATATGTAGGTGCTAGTGTAGTATTAATTAGGTAATATATTTAGCTTGGGTAAGCAGAAAGTCTATACATTAGCTCTAAAATAGCTTAAAATTATAACTGCCAATACGCTTCGGAATCCATAGGTTTTACCGAACTTAATTTTCTATTATAAATGGTCAGTAACTTGCTGTTAATATTTGTTTAAAGATATTGTAATATGAAAACTATTCCTGCTGATATTATTCGTCAATTATTCATGATATTATTCATTGTACTAATGGGTGGCGTATTGTTTAAGTCATTGGTTCCTTATCTCTCAGGTTTTTTAGGAGCTTTGACTTTATATATTTTGTTATTAGGTCCGATGAAGAAATTAACCCTTAGAAAGTGGCGTCCGAGTTTAGCGGCATTATTTCTTTTAGTTGTATCTTTTTTTTGCATTTTGCTTCCTTTTGCGGGAGTAGGCTTAATGCTAGGTAAAAAGGTGGGTAAGGGTCTTAATAATTTTGAACATTATATTGACCTGATCAAACAAAAAATAGGGGTTTGGGAAAATCATTTTGGAGTTGAATTGACCTCTAGCATAGAGACTTCTAAAATATCATCTACATTGTCTGAAGGTTTGCAGGGTGTGTTAGGTGGTTCGGTCAATATGGTCATTGCTATTGCAATGATGTATTTTATACTATATTTTATGTTGACTAAAAATGAGGAGTTAAATGCTACTTTGGGTACCTATACTCCCTTTAAAAAAAAGTACAGTGGTTTGATATCCAAAGAAATAAGGGAGAAAGTACGTTCTAATGCCATTGGTATTCCTGTCGTGGCGATCGCTCAAGGTGTAGTTGCTTTAATTGGGTTTTTAATCTTTGGTATTGAGCAACCTTTTTTTTGGGCAGTAATAGTAACTGTAGGATCTATGGTGCCAGTGATAGGAGCTATTATAGGTATCATACCTGTTTTTTTAATAGCATTATCAAATGACAATACTTTTCAGGCTTGGGGTATCTTATTGTATGGTATTATCATTGTAGGTACTACTGATAATGTAATTCGCGTATATGTTTTAAACAAGTTAGATGACGTACACCCTTTAATTACGTTGATTGGGGTAATCATAGGAGTACCCATATTTGGCTTTATAGGTTTGATTTTTGGTCCATTACTTATAAGCTTGTTTTTAATGATGGTACGGGTATATACCAAAGAATATGGAAGTTTAACCTCTAAGAATGAAGTGAATCTATGAAATTTGGTAATGGCGACCGATTATGATTTTAATAATGAGGTGAGAGTATATACAGTTTCTAGTCCTCTAGGTTCTAAATTATGCCCATGAAATTTTAAAACATGTTCAGTTTGAGTGTATTAGTATTTCTTAAATATTATTTAAAGCCTTTTATTTATTCAATTCTTTATCTAGGGCTATTTCTTAGTATTGTTCATTTTAGCTAATGTATTCATACAATCCCTTTGTATGAAAATACTTTTTTGATTCTCATTTTACAATGAAATTGTCTTTTTTGTATTCTTTAATGGCATCTATAATTAATTGCTTTTTAAAACATCTTTAATATCATCCATTTTTTTAAACATGGCATGGGCAAAAGGGCATAAAGGAAGAATTTTTATATGCTTTGCCCTCGCCATGTCTACAATTTTATATAGTAGTTTTTTACCAACACCTTTACCTTTAAAGTTAGGTTCTACCTCAGTATGGTCGATTATAATGAAATTAGAAGCAGTTATAGAATAGGTCATTTTACCCGCTGTTTGGCTATTTTCAGTTGCTATTGCAGTTCCTTTTGTTTGGTTTTCTATTAATTGTATTTCCATTTTTTTTAATTGAAATTTACTTATCAGTTCATTGGTACTTCCATTAAAAGTACACGTGCATTTTCGGTTGCTTTTACTATTATCGATTCGGTATCCCAAATGCCCATACCATCTCTATTAGACAATTTTGCGTCGTTAATTTCTACCTCGCCTTCAAGAATAAAAACATAAACGCCATTACCTTCTTTTTTGATTGTATAGGTGTCTGATTTTTCTTTTGCAAATTTCCCGATATGAAACCAAGCATCTTGATTTAACCAAACACCTTGATCGTCTTTATTAGGAGAAAGCACTTGATAAAATTGATTGTCTTTTTCAATATCTCTAGTAGAAATTTGATCATAACGCGGTGCTAGATTTTTCTCTTTAGGGAATATCCAAATTTGAAGAAATTTAACTTCTTTGTCTTTGTTTTTATTGTATTCTGAATGTGTAACTCCTGTTCCTGCACTCATTATTTGTACATCACCTTCTTTAATTATGGTAACATTCCCCAGACTATCTTTATGCTCTAAATCACCTTCTAAAGGGATTGAAATAATTTCCATATTATCGTGAGGATGTGTTCCAAAACCCATTCCTGCTTGTACGCGATCGTCATTTAAGACACGTAGTACACCAAAGTTCATTCTTTCTGGATTGTGATAATTTGCAAAACTGAAAGTGTGGCTTGAGTTTAACCAACCATGATTTGCTTTTCCTCTTGTTTCTTCTTTGTGAATTACTGTGTTCATTGTATTTAGTTTTAATTTGATATATAATTATGTATTAATTACAATGCAAAGATGGCACAGTTTAGAAGGCTGTGGAATATGAAAAATGGGAGTAAACTTATGAAAATCCGTTATTAGAATTCATTTTCTCTCTTTTTGAAGTTGGAAGGAGATAACAGCGTGTTCTTCTTAAAAAACGCACTAAAATTTGCAGGTTCGTTATACCCTAAATCGTAGCCAATTTCTTTATTGGATAAATTCGTGAAATAGAGTAATCTTTTAGCTTCTGTTAAGATTCTTGATTGTATATATTCTTTAGCTGTTTTCCCTATTTTGGTTTTTACTGTTCGGTTTAAATGATCAGGCGTAATATGAAGTTGCTTGGCGTAATAGGTTGTAGAGTGTTCTTTTTTGTAATTGTCATCTACCAAACTTTTGAAATTCCGTATCAGATTATCTCCAGTGGTGTCAACATCCGATTCAATAGGATTGATAGCGCAAATGTTATTGCATTCTATTAGCAGGAGTTTTAAAAAAGCACCAATAGATAAATGCTTCATTTTGGCATTACCTGTATATAATGTAAAGATTTGATTGGTATAGTTTTCTATAGTTCTAAATTGTTCTGGACTTGGCAATAATGGTGGCGTTTGACCATAATTTTCAAAAAGGTTTAAACTCGCTATAAATGATAATGGAATAGAGTTTTCCACTAAAAACTGATTAGAAAAAGTCATAACGAAACCTATAGATTTTTCAGTTTCGATGACTTGGTGTACTTGGCCTGGAGCAACAAAGAAAATTTGTTTCTTTGCTAAATTGTATGAATTGAAATCTATTTTATGAAGTCCCTTAGCCGTATTTATTATTAAAACTGTGTAGAAGTCGTGCCTATGTGGTTCGTCAACTTTTCCGTTTCTTTTGGTATAAATATCTTCCATCTTGGATATTCCAAAACTTACATTTTCCTTTACGGAATTTACTTTTTGATATGTTTTAACAGTGCACATTTTTTTAAATTACCTGTCATGGTTTGGTTATGAGTGGTGCTGGCCAAAAGCGTACTCATCTTTTTGATTCAAAACTAGACTTAATCTTTTGTTATTTATTTTTAAATAGCCGAATCAAAATATTCGGCGGATTAATTAAATATACCTAAAGTTTCAATTCAATTTCTAATTGAATTTAGTATACCTACGACTATTACAAACCACATATTTATAATATAAGAGAAACTTAATTCATTAACTAAAGCCTCAATAAGAGCATTACTTGACCTTTTTAATTTGGGGTAGAATTGGATGTTCTCCATTATCTCAAAATCTAGTTACTAATTTTATAAAATAAAATATTTCCTAGTATAATTTTCTGCAGGTTTAATTCTGAAAAGTAAAGTTGTTAATGAATATTATTTTAACAAGATGCTACTAAATTTAATTCAATAAAAATTAAAATCTATGATGAAAGTCAGCTTTTAGCAGAATTTGAAATGTCACATTTGTTACTTATTTAATTTTTAAAAAATTATATGATGGTTTTACCTAAATCAACACACACCTTTCACATTCCAGTAATGGGTTTAGCATATACTATTGATAGCCCAATTCGTGTAGCTCAATATGGTATTTCCTCTGTTATCTCCATTATAGACGATGAGTTAATAGAGAAAATGAATGCATTTTATAGTAAAAAATTTAATTTACCATATCAAGAAATATCAAAAAAAGCGAATGATTATCGTGCCGAACGGATAACTTCCTATTTAAATTTAGTGGATACTATTGTTAAGGAAAAATTTTCAAAATTTAAAAAAGAGTTATCTGAAAGCAAAATAGCATTAGAAAGCTTTATGGCGTCTTTACCTAATAAGTCTAGCATTAAGGAAGGACTTTCCAATTTATTGAATGAGGGTTCTGAACTTAAAGGTAGCATTGAAAGTTATTTGGAGACACATTTAACTGCAGGAGACATTGATGTGAATATCATGACAAAAATTGATAAAGACAACTACGTTAAAAATGAACAGTTACCTGTAGAATTTAATGATGCACATGCATCGCTTCGTGGTTTCGCTAATAGTAATTTAAGTTCTTCTGTTGTGCTTTCAGCAGGTATGAACCCAAGGTTATACAGTTATTTTGAAAATTTCAAGGACTTTTTTCCAGATAAGAATAACCAGTTAAAAAAGAAGATTATTCTGAAAGTTAGTGATTATCGTTCAGCAACCATTCAGGGTAAATTTCTAGCAAAGAAAGGTCTTTGGGTTTCAGAGTACAGAATTGAGTCTGGTCTAAATTGTGGTGGACATGCCTTCGCTACAGAGGGCTTTTTATTAGGCCCAATTTTAGAAGAGTTTAAAACTAAAAAAGAAGAATTAATACAAGGTACATTCGATGTTTATGCAAAAGCATTACGTCTAAAAAAAATGGTAGTACCCGAGCATCCATTAGATTTAAAGATTACGGTACAAGGCGGCGTAGGAATTGCTGATGAACATGAATTTTTGCTTTCTAATTATAATGTTGATTCTGTAGGTTGGGGAACCCCATTTTTATTAGTACCTGAAGCTACCTCTGTTGATATACAAACTAGGGCTTTATTAATAAAGGCTCAAGAGAAAGATTTGTATTTAAGTGGTATTTCGCCATTAGGAGTTCCTTTTAACACAATAAAGGGTACTACTAATGAAATACACAAGCAAAAACGTATAGATAGTAACAAAGCCGGAAGTTCTTGTCCAAAAAAATATTTGGCGTTAAGTAAAGAATTTGGTCCAGAAGGTATTTGCACAGCTTCTAAAAAATATCAAGATGTAAAATTACAAGAATTAGAAGCGAAAAAACTTGAATTATCGGGGAATATGTATGAAAATGCAAAAGCTAAAATAAACCAAAAGTCTTGTCTTTGTGTTGGTTTGGCTAATTCTTCTTACATGGAAAATGATATAAAAATAAAAGGTCAAGAGCAAGGTGTTGTTATCTGCCCTGGACCAAATATTGCTTATTTTGATAAAGAAGTTTCGCTTACTAAAATGATGCAACATATTTATGGAAATGAATCTGTTCTTTCATCTAATAATAGACCCAATATGTTTGTCAAAGAATTGAAAATGTATGTGGATTACTTAAAAGATGAAATTGTAACCAATTCAGAGCTAGTTACAGCGAAGCAAATTAAGAAATGGGAAGCCTTTAAAAGTAACTTGTTCAATGGGATTGCTTATTATCAAGACTTATTTCAGTCGTCTTTTGTTTCTGAAAATAATTCTATTCAGAAAGAATTGCTATGGTATAAGAATGAGCTTATAACAGTTGATATACCAGTAATAGAATAAGCATAGCTATTGATACTTATTAAAGGTTAGGTTTTTATAGCCTTTACAGAAATGTAAAGGCTATTATTTTGGGTATGTATAGCAGTGAAAAAACGTGGTTTTTAAATGAAATTTATTATTGGGTGGCTTTAATTAAAAACAACTATAAAAAAATAAATACTTTTAAGACTTATTGATTGGCAATTAACATTAGATAGCCATTATGGTAAGAACTGATTAGCAATGTGGTTAATTAGGGTAGGTAATGGTTATCAAGATTCTAAAGAAAATAAACCTATCTACCATAACAGGTAACTTTTACTAAAACTTTTAAGAGAATAAATTTAGTAATAGTTTTGCCATAAGCTTTTAGCTTTCTTTGACTAACCTTCTAAAATTTAAAATAGAACAAAGTTTATGAAATTTACCTTGAATATTATACAATCTATTGTATGTGTTGCAATAGTATTGCTTGGCTATTCTTTGCAGGCTCAATTGGTGAATATTGAATCTAAACGCATGCATACAGATTCTCTCAGGTTTGTTCTAAATAGCGATTTACTTTTTAATTATACGGATAATAATGGTGAATATATTCTTCAAATAGGATCTAATCTTACAACTCAATTTAAATCAAAGAGTCTTAAAAGTATTTATTTTTTAATAGGTAATGTTAATCTAATAAGGTCTAAAGATGAAGATTTTCAGAACTCTTATTTTATGCATGCTAGATTCAATCAGAAGTTATCAGAATTAGTTCGTTTAGAGGCTTTTGTGCAAAATCAGAGCAATAAGAAACTAACCATATCAGAGAGAAACTTAATTGGTGTCGGATTACGCCTTAAAATTCTTGCTAAAAATGGGACACTTGCCTATTTAGGTAATTCTTACATCTATGAAATTGAGTCTGTTGAGGCTTCCGACCAAAAATTTTATAATCATAGAAATAGTAGTTATATCTCATTAAACCAATCTTTTAAAAAATATAATCTTGATATAACAGGAACTCTATACTTTCAACCTTTATATAATAATATAGGAAATCATAGAATTTTAAGTCAATTCAAAGCCGAAATGCCACTTACAAAAACAATCAGTTTTTCCGCTTTATATAATTATTCTGTAATCAATTTCAATTCAATTTTAGAGGATAACCGGTCTTCCAATATTAGTTTTGGCTTTACATTAAATATATAAAAGATTGAAGCCATAAATGAATCTATTCTAATTTTTCAGTAAGAATTGCTATCATAGTGCGTATACCATCTCTATAATTTCCAATTCTTAGATTTTCGTTTGGACTATGTTGGTTGTTGTCTATATTAACTGTGGGTACTATAACTGCAGGAATTGCCAAAGTGTTTACAAAAGGAGCTATCGGAACTGATCCGCCACCCATTCTCACCATAATTATTTCTTCATTATACGCCTTTTTAAGAGCTCTTTTAAGCCAGATACCAACATCTGTATTGAAATTGGTACGAAACGATTGATAGGCATAGTCATAGGTTAACGATACTACTTTTGCGTTGTTCATTCGTTCTTCCTTCGTGGGTGTCTCCGAAGTTATAAAGTACCCTTGTTTTTCAATATGGTTCTTTAGTAATTTCAATAATATTTCAGGGTCAGATTCTAAAACTAATCGAATATCTATTTCAGCTCTTGCCCAGGCAGGTATAATCGTTCTTGCTTCTTCATTTATCCAACCTGACTGCATTCCTCTTATATTCAACGATGGATATTGTATGGCTTCTTGATAGCTGTTACCTACTGAATCAATACTTCCCAATTGTAATTTGTTTCTTATAAAATCCTCATCATCGGGTACAGCCCTTAATATTTTAAGAGTTTCTTCATCAATTGATATTCCATCGTAATATCCTGGTATTACTACTCTTCCATAAGGGTCTTTCATAGAGGCCAGTAATTGTGCTAACCCTAGAGCAGGATTAGGTGCATAATTGCCATAATGACCACTATGTTGCGGTACTATTGGGCCATATGTTGTTAAGGTTACCGTTGCAATACCACGAGCACCAAATTCAAGTGTAGGTTTATTGGTGTCATGCAAAGGACCATCAAAAATTATTAGCATGTCCGATTTCAAAAGTTCAGTATTATCAACAACTGCTTTTGGAAGGTTTGGAGAACCCATTTCTTCTTCAAAGTCCATGATAACCTTAATATTATAATTAGGGCTAAAATTTAATTCTTCAATTGCATCTAAAGAGGCTAGGAACATTGCCACGGGTCCTTTTGCGTCAGATGCAGATCTAGCGAAAACTCTCCAATCTTCGTTATATAAGTTTATATCATAATCAGCAACTTCTTTCCATTCCCCTTCAGGATTTAATTTTTTGATTACTGGCTGATATGGGTTCTTTTGTGACCATTTTGTACTATCTACTGGTTGACCGTCCAATTGTAAATAAATTAGGACTGTTTTTTTAGAATTTTTATGTTTTCTTTCAGCGAGTAACAATGGTGCCCCTTCGGTTTCAATCCTCGTGGTGGTGAACTTTCTTTTATTGAAAGCATTCTCACACCATTTAATATTTTTTTCGATATCACTAGGGAAGTTTGCATCATTTGGAATACTCAAAATTTCAATTAACTGATGAAACGAACTTTTTGAATATTTTTCAGCCAATGACTGTAGCTTTTCTTTCTTAATATTTTGTCCTAATAGGTAAACAGGGAGAAGAATTAAAATTAAAAAAATGGTCTTTAGTTTCATTTTTTGTAGGGTATAATTAAAATGGATTTTGAATTATTCAAACATAATCAGAAATTAATGAATGATATAAGTTGATGTTTATAATTTATTTATTTAGAAATTTTGGAGAAGTATTCTCTTGCCTGAAAATAGCAAGAATTTAAAAACTGATTTTAAATAATTTATAGTGCGGGTAAAGAATGTTTTCTAAATCTATATTTTATGGCCATAAATCTTTATCATTTAACCGAGATGTTGCTATTTTGGTAAATCATAACTGAACTTTTTTAGAAAACCAATTAGTTGATAGGTCGTTTAAATATTGTCTAATTACCCAATAAAAAATGAATTGTTTAAATCACTAAAAGTGACTCCTTTTATATTAAATACACACTGTGATTTATATAGACTATTTTCCAAAACTACCATTTTAAATAAGTTACAAATTTGTACTATTGGTTGCTAGCCCTTTGTCATTATGAAAAATGGATAAGTTTCTATTGCTAGAGCTATCATTGGTGTTTTACGCATCTAAGATTAGAAAGTTGTTTTTTCTTTTTTTACAGTTACTGGACGCTCAATTATTTTTGAAATGATATGTGTAAAAAATAAAAAAATTAGTTGTCTGACCTAGGTCATTTCTCAAAAAATTTTACAGCCGTAATTTAGTTTTAATAAACAAATGTTTAACTTAAAATCATATAATTATGTCACTAGTAAAATTTAAAAGAAAACCTTGGGGAAATCTAATCTCATCAGATTTTTTTGGTAACGATGATTTCTCTGGCAACCAACTTTGGAACAAGAAAATTGATGAACCTGCTTTAAACATTAAGGAAACGAAAGATGCCTTTGAGGTTGAATTGGCAGCTCCTGGTTTTGAAAAAAAAGATTTCGAAGTAACGATTAATGATGGCTGCTTGAATATTTCTGCAGAGCACTCAACTTCTAATGAGGAAAAAGAAGATAACTATACTCGACAAGAATTTAGTTACAACTCTTTCGAGAAAAGATTACAACTTCCTGATTCAGTAATAGAAGAAGATGTTAAGGCGAAATATAAAGATGGCGTTCTTAGTTTCAACCTTCTTAAAAAAGAGGAAGCTAAGAATCATAAGCCAAGAAAAGTAGAGATTGCTTAATCCGTATTTTTTATTTTAAAATTCTTCAAATTACCCTCTTACCAAAAACTTAAATTGAAAGATTTGGTAAGAGGGTTTTTAAATCAATTACCTTCCACCTAGTATTGGTAATAATTAATATACCTACTATTATGTTAGACTCCTTCGCTGTTTCCATAAAAACTATTGTAGAAAAGTTGAATAGTAATATTGATTACGGTTTAACGGAAAGTGAGGTTAAGCAACGCATCAAAAAGTACGGAAGAAATGAGACCATTTCTAATGAATCTAAGAAAAAATGGAAAATACTTATAGACCAATTTAATAGCCCAATTATTTTTATTCTTGCCATAGCGGCACTTCTTACATTTTTTTTTAATAACGATTTACCAGAGACTATAGCCATAATTACGGTTGTTGTAATAACAATAACTATTGGTTTTGTAATGGAATTGCAGGGTATTCGTTCTCTTGAAGCACTTCGCCAAATGGGTTTTACAGAATGTGTGGTTTTACGTGAGGGAAAGATTAAAACAATAAGATCATCGTTAGTAGTTCCTGGAGATATCATTTTAATCGAAGCTGGTGATGTGGTTTCGGCAGATGCACGATTAATTACTATAGATAACTTAACCGTTAAAGAAGCTAGCCTAACCGGAGAAAGTATCGCTATACATAAGGAAGTAAATACACTTTGTAAAAACACCATATTATCCGATAGGAAGAATATGGTGTTTAAGGGTACTACGGTAGAGCAAGGTTCTGCAAAAGCAATCGTGATATACACAGGGTCACAAACGCAACTTGGTAAAATTCAGAAAATGGGAAGCGATGTTGAAGAGCAACGAACACCATTGGAAAAAAAGTTAAATAAATTAAGTAAAGGGCTTATTTGGCTCACCTTAATTTTTACGATCCTCATAATTTTTACGGGATATTTAAGAGGCCGTGATATGCTATTGATTTTAGAAACAGCAATAGCACTTGCTGTTGCAGCAATACCGGAAGGACTTCCCGTAGTAGCAACAATTGCTTTGGCTAGAGGAATGCTAAAACTCTCTAAGCGTCAAGTCATCATTAAACAAATGGAATCAGTTGAAACATTGGGAGCAACAAACATTATATGTACTGATAAAACAGGAACACTTACCGAAGATAAGATGCAAGTGCATTCACTGGTTTTTGAGGATGAAATTTTAAGCGAAATTCAAAATAAACACAGCGAATACTTCAGTGATATAAAGCAATCACAAGCTTTTAATGCTATAATAATGACTAGTATTTTGTGTAATAATGTTGTTATAAATGCTGAAGAAATGAGAGGTGATAGCATTGAACTCGCACTTATTCAATTTGCTAAAAAATTACAATTTAATTTAAAAAAAATTAAAGAAAATAATCCTGAAAAAATAGAAATTCCTTTTAATACATCTAGTAAGTTAATGGCGACATTTAATGAAAACAATAGCGGTTATACTGTTTATGTAAAGGGAGCATTTGAGAGCATTATTGATTATTGCGATACCATCTTAAAAGGTAACAAAGCTCAAAAATTTGAGAATAAAAAAGAATGGTTTAATCGTGTAAATGATATGGCATCTCAGGGTCTAAGAGTATTAGCTTTTGCCTATAAAAATCATGATAACCAAATAAAGAAAGAAGACTTATTATCACATATAACTTTTATAGGAGTTATTGGATTTTTAGATCCTGCCAGGGAAGATGTGAAATCAACAATAAAAATTTATAAAGAAGCGGGTATTAAAGTCGTTATGATGACAGGTGATCATCCTGGAACTGCAAGAAAAATTGCTGAAGAAATAGGGGTTTTACCAAAAGATGCAGCTTCAGATAGTGTTATACATGGTCAAGATTTACATTTTGAAGAACAACTAAATCAAACAATAAAGGGAAAACTATTCAATGCTTCGGTTTTTGCAAGAGTGACACCAGAACAGAAATTAAAACTGGTAACACTTTATCAAGAGAATGAAAATGTGGTGGGTATGTTTGGTGATGGTATAAATGATATACCCGCATTACGAAAAGCGGATATTGGTATTGCTATGGGTATTAGAGGAACGCAAGCTGCGCGCGAGGCTGCCGATATTATTCTTAAAAATGACAAGTTTACATCCATGGAACTCGCCATAAGTCAAGGGCGTGCTGTTTTTGATCATATAAGACAGTTTGTGGTGTATCTGCTATCTTGTAATTTGGCGGAAGTGGTTTCTGTGGGTTTAGCAGCATTACTTAATTTGCCGGCACCTTTACTGCCACTACAAATCTTATTTCTAAATCTGGTAACAGATATATTTCCTTCATTAGCTCTTGGTATGGGAAAAGGTGAAGTGGATATAATGAAACGCCCACCAAGAAAAGCAAACGAACCGATTATGACGACTAAACTCTGGTCATCAACTATTATCTACGGACTTTGTATTACGGTTGCTGTTGTAGGTATTACTGCCTATTCTTATTTTGTATTACAACTATCTGCCAAAACAATAAACAATATGGCATTCTATACTTTGGTTTTGGCGCAATTGTTTAACGTATTTAATATGGCTGAAAATAATGTGTCTTTCTTTAATAACGAAGTCATAAAAAGTGTTTGGGTATGGGCGGCTATTATACTCTCATTATTTATTACCATCAGTGCATATTATATATCACCTATTGCAAAAGCACTTTTCTTAACCGAGTTATCGATTGAACAAATTGGCTTGGTATTTATATTTGCATTGGGTTCATTGGCTTTATCGCAGATTATAAAGCGTTTGGGAGGTACATTCTAATCTATCAAATATATACTCTAGTAATTCTAGAAACTAAAATGATTCTAGATACCCTATATCATTCTATAATTGTTTGAGACGTAATAAATTTATAGACTTATTGAAATATATAAATAATGGAGGATATTAATAGTACAGAGCAATGAAGAAATAAGGGAATAAGAAATATTATATTTTTCGAAGCTTTTTTTGTCAGAAACATTGCATCCGAATCATTACGAAAATTCTTTTTTTTTAGAATATAAAAATAATCAAAAGCTGGATCTAACCTCAATTATGGTCTGCTTTTCGACAGTTACGACCTAATAAATATGAAACTTACAATGGATTGGAAGTCTCGGGTTTTAGCCTAAAATCGTTGTTTATTCACTTTTTTTTTATTGAAACTCAACTGTTTTTTAATAGACCTTGCAACCTTATTTTGAAGTATTGCAGATCTATTTTAATAACGTTTATATAAATGTGTTATAATATTTCTAAAGGTATTTTAATTTAAAATGTCAAATTTTTACAATCTCTTTAGGAATCATCAAAAAAATATAGGTTTTCAATAAGATACTACATGATTTTAATTAAAAAAGAAGATAGTTTTGATATAGTATAAAACGTATTCATCTCAACCATTTACTATTAAAGTAAAACGTAACATTTAATATACCATTTTTCAAAAATCAAATCATGAAAAAAATAGTACTTTTTCTTTTAATAATTACAGCACATTTAATTTCCCATCAATGTGTGGCTCAAACTAATTCTGCAAACAAGCCAAAAATAGTTGTTGGCCTAATGGTAGATCAGATGCGTTGGGATTATCTGTATAAATACCAAGATAGATATGGAGATGGTGGATTTAAACGGCTACTGGAGCAAGGTTTCAGTTGCGAAAATACGATGATTAGGCATGCTCCTACAGTTACAGCTGCCGGCCATGCTTCGGTTTACACAGGTTCGGTTCCGGCAATTAATGGTATAGTAGGGAACGATTGGTATGATCGTTCTTGGGGACGTGAAATTTCCAATGTGGAGGATTCTACTGTAACAGGGTTGGGAGGGAGTTCCAAACAGAATAAATCTCCCCGTAATCTTCTTACCACTACTATTGGGGATGAATTGCGAATCGCTACCAATTATCAAAGTAAAGTGGTGGGAATATCTATTAAAGATAGAGGAGCCATTCTTCCTGGTGGGCATACTGCAAATGCAGCTTTTTGGGAGGATTCCGGAAAATTCACAACTAACACATATTATATGAATATGTTGCCAAGTTGGGTTAAGAAGTTCAACGAAAAAGATTGGGGTAAAATATTTATGCCTAAGGGCTGGAAAACTCTTTATCCTATAGATACATATGTGTTAAGTGATAAGGATGATAAGGATTATGAAACGGTTTATAGCGATGAAAAAAAGTCGGTATTTCCTCATAAACCTTCAGTAGGAAGATCTCCGTTTGGTAATACCTGGACTTTAGAATTTGCCAAAGCGGCCATTGAAGGCTACCAGTTAGGTCAAAGTGATTTTACTGATCTGATAGCCATTAGCCTTTCTAGTCCAGATAAAATTGGTCATGCCTATGGACCCAATTCAATTGAGGTAGAAGACAACTATTTAAGGTTAGATAGGGATTTGGAAGACCTTTTTAATTATTTAGATAAACAATATGGTAAGGATGGTTTTCTTTTCTTCATTACGGCAGATCATGGGGCAAATCATTCTCCGGGATATTTAGAAGAACATAACATTCCTACTGGGGTTTTGACCGATGACGTTTTTATAAACTTGGACGAGAATTTGGAGAAAAAGTTTGGAGTTCCGGGTATTATTCAGGCTAGATCTGGTTATCAATTATACATGAATTATGACGTGCTTTCTAAAATTGGAATTGATAAGATTACAGCCGCCAATTATATTAAAGACCAATTAATGATGGTTCCTGGTATTGAAACGGCATTTATAAATGAAAACCTAGGATCAGCAGCCTATCCAGAGCCTATAAAGACCATGTTGATTAATGGATATAACCCCAAGCGAAGTGGAGATATCGTAATTGTTAAATCTACGGGATGGAAAAGTGGATCACGAACAGGGGCTACCCATGGGGATTGGAACCCTTATGATGCTCATATTCCACTTGTTTGGATGGGAAAAGGAATACGCCCAGGTAAAACTCACAGGTTGGTAGGGATGACGGATATTGCTCCCACCATTGCGGCATTATTGAACATACAACAACCCAGTGGAAGCATCGGAAAGGTGATTACCGAGATCACTGATTAACTATTTTTTGATATAAATCGCAATGTGGGTAACAATGAAGTGTTGCAGAAGTGATTATAGGAGAGTGCCCATTTATAGATACCCTATGTGTATTTGTTCATTCATATCCTATTAAAATTAGATCGATTGTTGGGTAGCCACAGGTGAATCTACTACCTCTTTAAGTACAGTCAAGATGACAATTATTAACAGATGCAACAGAGCTTATATTTGGACTTTTTAACAGCATATTAAAATTAATTAACCACCAACCATTTTATGAAAAGAATTACTTTATTATTACTAGGCATTACCAGTGTTCTAATTTATTCTTGCAATCTAGATTCAGACAATGAAACACCTATAATTGAAAAGGTCACAATCGATGATATTACACTTCCCAAAGGTTTTGTTATTTCTAAATTGTATGAACCTACCGATAATGAACAAGGCTCTTGGGTGAGTATTGCAAAAGATGATAAAGGAAACTTCTATGCATCGGATCAATATGGAAGCATTTATAAATCAAGACTTACAAAATCTGGAGAAAAAGATGTTCTTGAGGTTCAGAAATTAGATGTAAATATTGGATTGGCTCAAGGGTTATTATATCATAATAATGAACTATTTGCCTTGGTAAATTCAAATGATGATAAGATTCAAAGTGGATTGTATAAAATCTTTGATTCTAATGGGGATGGTGAATTGGATATGGTTAAAACGTTAAAGACTGTAAACGGTAATGGTGAGCACGGACCACACAATATTGTATTGGCACCAGATGGTCAATCAATGTATATGGTTTTTGGAAATCACACAGATATTCCCAGCGATGTTCATGGCCGAGTTCCTGAAGTATGGGATGAAGATAATTTATTACCAGTAATTAAAGATCCAAGTGGGCATGCAAATTCAAGAAAGGCCCCAGGTGGTTGGGTAGCCCAAACAGATTTTGAAGGCAAAAAATGGACGTTAATAACAGTTGGAACTAGAAATACTTATGATATTGCCTTTAATCGTGATAATGAATTGTTTGGTTTTGATTCTGATATGGAGTATGATTTAGGAATGCCATGGTACAGACCAATTCGTTTAAACCATATGACGAGCGGTGCAGATTTTGGATGGAGAACAGGGACAGGAAAATTTAAGGATTTTTATCCAGATAACCTTTCTGGTATTGCCAATTTAGGGCAAGGATCACCAACAGGTCTTTTAGATGGTAGGGGATTGAAATTTCCAGCATATTATCAAAAAGGATTGTACTTGTTTGATTGGAGTTATGGAACAATGTATCATGCAAAGCTAACTCCTAATGGTAGTTCGTTTGATACGGAAATAACACAATTTATATCTGGTGTTCCTTTACCAATAACTAATGGTGTAGTAGGTGATGATGGGGCTTTTTATTTTTTAACAGGGGGGAGACGTTTAGAATCAGGTTTATACCGCGTAACTTATGAAGGGGATTTACCATCTGAAATATTGGAGTTAAAAGAGCGCTCCGACGGTAAAAAATTACGGGATCTAAGAAAAGAATTAGAAGTGCTACACGTGAGTCCTTCAGCGGAACAAGTTCCGTTTATCGTGAAGAATTTGGATTATAAAGATCGTGCAATTCGATTTTCGGCAAGAGTAGCTTTGGAGCATTTAGATTATGCACATTGGAAAGATGAAATAAAGAAAGATAATTCTTCGGGAGCATCTGTTGGTTTGGCTTTGGCAATTGCACGTCATGGTGATGATGCCGCTAGGGTAGAAGCCTTGAATACTTTAGTAGAAATTGATTGGCAAAGTTTAGAAGAATCTAAAAAATTAGATTTTATAAGAGCAATCGATTTGCTTTTGTTGAGAATGGAAGGAAGCTTGCCAAACGACTTGCAAGGTAAAATTAAGGAGATATTTTTGCCAGCCTATTTGGCTAGTTCTGAGGCGGTGAATATAGAATTGTGTAAGATCCTAAGTTTTCTACAAGTAGAAGAAATTGTTGAGTTGACATTACATGAAATGGAGACGAATACGTCTACTGAAGGTATGAAAGAGATTTACCTATCTGGTGATATTTCTAATAGAAGTGAACAATATGGGAAGGATGTTGAGAATATGTTGGCAAATATGCCAAATCAACGCAATATTAGCTATGCAAAAAGTTTAAGTTACCTTCAAAAAGGGTGGTCAACTTCTGCAAGAGAACGCTATTTTAAATGGTTTGGCGATGCGCTACAAAAAGCAGGAGGTAAACAGTATTTAAATTTTATTAGAGCAATTCAAAAAGCCGCTTTGGCTAATGTTCCTGAGAAAGAACAAGATTACCTTTCTGAGTTAACTGAAATAGCAGCGGCACGTAGGCCAGATTATATGAAGGATGTAAAACAACCGGAAGGTCCTGGTATGAATTGGACGGTAGAGTTGTTAATGTCTGCGTATGAAAAGAATTACAAAGACGCCGATTTTGAAAATGGTAAAAATATGTTTAAAGCTTCACTATGTATTTCATGTCATAGTATGAATGGAGAAGGGGGTAGTACAGGACCCGAATTAACTACAATTGGTTCAAGATTTACAGTTGGCGCAATCGGGGAAGCCATCATAAATCCATCTGGAACGATTGGGGACAGATATCAATATTCAAATTACCATATGAAAGACGGTTCTGTGATTTCAGGTATTGAAATTGATGAGGATGATGATAATATTGTAGTGAGTACAAGTGCTTTTGCTTCTGATATTACAACAAAAGTGAGAAAAGATAGGTTGGAAAGAGTTGAGTTGTCTAAAATTTCACCAATGCCAGCAGGCTTGGCTAATAGATTGAATGAACAAGAAATCACAGATTTGATAGCGTTCATGTTATCAGGTGGAAAACAAAATAAAATGAAAAAATGAATTTTAGAGTAATTTATACGCTGCTTTTGACAATTGTGACGAGTTGCAATTTAGTAGGTCAGAAGGTAAATGAAACAGAGAAATTATTCAATGGCAAAGATCTTAGCCATTGGCGAGGTGATAGCCGAGTTTGGTCTGTAGAAGATGGATGCATTAAAGGAGAAACAACCGATGAATTGGTTATAGAGCAAAATACTTTTTTAATTCATGATATGATCGTGTCAGATTTTGAGTTGACACTTAAATATAAAATTATAGGTGGAAATAGCGGTGTTCAGTATAGAGCTAGAATAATTGATCAAAATAAATTTATTATTGGTGGCTACCAAGCAGATATGGAAGCAGGTAATCAATATTCCGGAATTCTATATGAAGAAAAAGGAAGAGGGATTATTGCACAACGTGGCGAAAAGGTAGTTATCTCTAAAGATGGAGAGAAAACAGTAGAACGATTTATAACCACTGAAGAGGTTCAGGAAGTTATAAATCAAGATGATTGGAATGACTACCGCATTATTGTAAAGGGAAATCATTTACAACATTATATCAATGGTCAATTGACTATTGATGTTGTAGATAATGAAACTAAGAAATCGGCATCTTCTGGAGTGTTGGCATTGCAGGTTCATGCGGGACCTTCAATGCAAGTGTTTTATAAGAAATTAAAATTAAAAAAGTTATAAATCATAATTAGAGACCCTATAAAAAAGTTGTTATTGAGTTCTGTCAAACTTGTAATAATTAATGCTCTTTTAGGGTTTTATCAAATGGATTTAAAAAATTACTTAAAGTAATATCTTGAACATTTAAGGTTATAGTTTAGTCATCAACTTCGATAAGCTAAAATTTGGTAGTAAAAGATTTTTCCGCTTATTCAGAAGAAAAGGCAAATTTTTCATTCGAAATTTGAAAATGTCTTAAGTTTGATTCTCTTTTAATTTGAAACTTTTATCCATCTAAGCCTAGTTCCAGCAAATTCTTTCTCAATAGGCTCTAGTGCCAAGGTATCACCAACTAATGAATATTTTCTTTTAACACTCTCGTTCCACATTGCGGGATTTGAGTGGGATATTCTTTTATGCTCTATTATTTCTTTATTCTCATCTATAGTATACGTCGCAAAATAAATATAAGAAACAGCAAGGTGCCGAATTGCCTCATTAGATATGGAATCAATAGTTGAAGGAAACATTAAATCAGTATTTTCATAGTCTTTTGGGACTAAATGTACAGACATATGATTTGTGCCATCATACAAAATATGCCCTTTTAATCCATTAGGGAAACCTCTTTCTGCACTTTTGAATTCTCTCCATTTTTTGGTTTGTGGATTTTTAAATTCCATTTGATGCAAAGACCAAAGTCCAACAAATTGATTTCCTTGTTCATTGATGGGTTTGTATTGATTGGTTAAAGAATAATTTGTTTGTTATTTACTTCAATTCTTGGCTAGGCACTGGTTTTTTTGATTTGCTTTTTAGCTTGTGCTCTATTATAAGCCATAAATAATTGAAAAAGACAGACCATGCACTTAGTTCAGGGTTCGTCTTTTTTCCTTGTCCCATTCGTTTTATTTGAGATTCGTACCATACGATATTCATCATACCATCAATTGCTTTTACTCCGGTCTTTTTAATGTTGGTTATAAAATCTAATCGACTTTCGTTAAGTATATCATTTCCAATATTAGGAAACACTGCAAAAGGTCTGGCAATACCAATAATATCTAATTGATTGGAAGTCACGGCATCTTTCATCACCGAAGTTGTACGAAACCCTCCTGTTAACATTAAAGGAGTATTTGTTATTTGCCTCACTTTTTCAATATAATCGATGAAATAAGCTTCTCTTTTTATGGTGCTCTCTTTGCGTTTCCCCATCATAGTAGGAGCTTCATAAGTTCCTCCTGATATTTCAATTAAATCTATTCCTTCCTTTGAAAGTATTTTGACAACCTCCATTGATTCCTCTTCTGAAAACCCTCCTTTTTGAAAGTCTGTTGAGTTTAGTTTAATTCCAATAGGAAAACTAGCTCCAACATATTCTCTAATCTTTCTATAAACTTCAACAACAAATCTGGATCTATTCTCAAGGGATCCTCCCCATCTATCTTCTCTAACATTTGTATAAGGCGATAAAAATTGGCTCACCAAATATCCGTGTGCACCATGAATCTGAATTCCTGAAAATTCAGCTTCTTTTAATATAATGGCCGTATTTCCAAAAGCTTCAATAATTTCTAAAATTTCCTTTTCACTTAATACCTCAGGTACTTTTTTTGTTGTATTTTTTCTCCCAGCAGTTTTTAACGGTATAGCAGAAGGAGCTTTTAGATTACTATTAATTAGTTCCATGGCTTGCCTTCCCGGATGATTTATCTGAGCCCATAATTGCGTATTGGTACCTTCTACACTTTTAGCCCATTTTTTAAGTTGTCTAAGGTTTTGTCTATTTTCAACAACTACATTTCTTGGCTCACCAATAGCGTTTGAATCAATCATAATGTTACCGGTAATCAATAATCCTGCACCACTTTTAGACCATACTTTATATGCATTTATTAGAGTAGGCGTTGGCTCATGATTTTTGTTTGATAAATTTTCACTCATTGCTGATTTTGCAATTCTATTACTTAGAATTACTCCATTAGGTAAAATCATTTCGTCCTGTAATGCATTCATTAGATTAGTTGTAAAAGTGTTTAAATAATATTCAATTTATAATTGTACGCATTCTGTTTTTTGCGACTGCTTAACGAACTGAGCTATGGGTAGTGCGGGAGGGAAGATCCACTTATCTTTCCAACATGCAACTAGCAAAAGTTTTGAGTTTTATTTTTTAGTTACCAGAGTAAAATCCTAAAGATTTTGAGGACACTTTAAATATACGCAAACCATTGAATTATAAACTAAACCCGGCATTAGGTATAGGTGTCCTAAGTTAGTATTCTATTAACTTATAGGTTTAATAAAAAGAACAAAAGAGAGAATTAAGGTTAATATAGGGTGAAACTTTAGATTTAGACAATCCCGATAGCTATCGGGAATAAACCTCTCTCTTTTACCATATATAGTCTTTTTAAATAAAATCGTATTGTGTAACGAATTAGCTGATTAAACAAATTATGTACTAAAGAATAGTGAAATTTTTGAGGTGTATAAATTAATGATGAAAATTGAGTTCAAATTAGTAATTACCTATTTCGATAGTACTTCAAGGGAAAAATTAATAGACATAATTTTTTATTGATTACATAATATCTAGTTTACGATTACGTATAATATATCCTTTGTTATCTTTCTAACTTTATCTACAATTACAGGGAGTATTAATTACATTATGATTGATTATTGAGTGTAAATATTATGTATTTAGCTAAAACATGCAGGTTATAATGAAATTATTATAATAATTAAGATATTTTTAATAACATTGTTTATAGTTTCTTTTTACATCTTAGAATTGATTTTAAGTCTGTTTGAACTATTAAGTGTACTTAACTTAATAGTTTGAGGTTGTGGCTTGTCTTATTAGTGTGATGGTTTATACATCATACTTAAGCGGAATTTAAAGTGTATTTCGCTTGAAATTTGATGAAAACTCCAACTATACTACCTAACCTGGGCTAGTTTGTTTATTGTAAAATTTAAATCAACCTGTATTATATAGGCTGATTTTTAAAAATGCCAATATGGACAATAACAACTATATGAATGAGGAATTTCTTTTAGAAGGACTAAAGAAGGGGTCTGAAGTTGCTTATGGTTATTTTTTCAAAAATTATTATAAAGATCTTTGCAATTATCTTCTAACTATTTCTGGTGATTCTGAGCTGGCAGAAGAAATTGCTCAACAAACTTTTGTTAAACTTTGGGACAAACGAGAATCATTATCTATTCAGGATAATGCTTTAAAAGCCTATTTTTTTAAAATGGCTTATCATCTATTTATTGATTCAAAACGTAAGGAGAAGAAAAAGTATAAACTTTTAGAGAATCTTAAGGAAGAGGCCTATTCAGATGTAGTTGACATTGACACCAATCAATTTGAAATTAAGTTAAAATTGGTAGAAGCTGAAATTGAAAATTTACCTGATCAGTGTAAAAAAGTATTTATTCTAAGCAAGAGAGAAGGTTTGAAGTATCGAGAAATTTCTGAACGACTACATATTTCAATTAAAACAGTTGAAGTACATATGTCTAAAGCATTAAAAAGATTACGCACTCAATTGACTGTTTTTCTATAATTCAGTATAATTAATATTGACTTTTCTTCACGTAAATAGAAGTAAATATATACTTCGTATAATAATAATGTTAAAAAATTAGATTTTGAGTAAGGGTATTTAAAAATAGGTGCGTCTCTAGTAAAAAGACACTTAATTTTTTTAAATGACCAAGCTCGATATAAAAACTATTATTACCAGATACCTTAGGGAAGAAGCTACTAAGGAAGAAATAGCCATTCTATTTGAATGGGTAAAAAAAGACGGTAATAAAGATACTTTCAAAAAATTGGTTCAGGCCGATTATTTGGTCAGGTATAAAAAAGAATCTTGGGATTCAAAAGAGGCTTTTCAAGAATTTTTGAAAAGTATTAAGGTTAAGAAAGAAACCAAAATCATTCCTTTGAATGTAGGTAAAAGTATTTTGAAATATGCTGCTGCTATAATTGTACTAATAGCCTGTAGTACCTATTATATATTAAATAACAGTTCTACGGAAGTAATTCAATCAAATTTGAATTACAATGAAATCACTCTTCAATTAAATAATGGAAAGATTATTAATCTAGATCAAAACAAGGATACTATAATAAAGGTTGGTAATGGATTAGCTAGCATTCAATTGAAAAATGGGGTTTTAGAGCAAAATGGATTAATTAATAATGCTTCCAACGCAATCAATAATATATTAAAAGTTCCCTACGGAAAAACATTATCAGTTACGCTTGATGATGGTTCAGTTGTAAAATTAAATGCAGGATCAGAATTATCTTACCCTTCCACCTTTGCAGATTTAAGTATAAGGCAGGTTGAACTTAAAGGAGAAGCCTTTTTTGAAATTACCAAGAATCCGTTGAAACCATTTGTGGTTCAGACTGAAGAAACGTTTACCCAAGTTTATGGAACAGTTTTCAACATTTCGTCATATGAAGATGACGATGACATAGAAGTGGTTTTGGTTGAAGGTTCTGTTGGGGTAGGAGATAAGCTCAGATTTAAAGAGAAAAACTTAACGATGCTCAAACCTTCACAAAAAATCACAAATTCTAAAAAAATCAGTAACTCATTTATTGTAGAAGATGTCGATGTTACTCCATATGTATCATGGGTAGCGGGGGTCATGTCTTTTCAAAATGAGAATATGTCACAAATAATAAAAAAATTAGAGCGTCAATTTGATGTGCAAATTATTAATGAAAACAATACGTTAGAAGAGCGTCAATTTACGGGCGCATTCGATACGGAGAGTATTGAATCTATTTTAAAGACAATTCAAACTCACACAAATTTTAAATACATAAAAAAAGGAAAAACAATAACTATTAAATAACAGAATAGCCTATGATTTGAATCCATTCTAAAGTAAAAAGAAACTAATTAAAACTAACTAGACCGAATGAATTATGAGAAAAAAGAAAACCATTTATACTAAAGTCGGCAAGGCTCGGAGGAGTTTAATCTGCCTCCTATGTATGTCGTTATTTTTTAGTTACGCAAATGCAAGCGCTTGCACTCAAGAAGATACTGTAGCGAGTAATTTTAAAAATAAAAATTTAGGTGAAATTTTTGAGTCAATTACCAATTCAACAGGACATAAATTTTTTTATGAAGCTACTGAGGTAGATTTAAATCGTAAAGTAACTGTTTCAAAAACTAATCTTCATATAGAAGAATTACTTGACGAAGTTTTCAAAGGAACAGATTTAGACTATGAAATACTTTCTAGTCAAATTGTTGTTAAAAGAAAAGGAGAGACCGTTTATAGTGGTAAAATTCCAGAAAAGAGTGTTGAGATTTCTAACTTCCAAACAAGTCTTAATGGTAAAGTTTTGGATGAAGGTGGAATACCATTACCAGGTGCAACAGTTATAGCTAAAGGAACTACAGTAGGTACAACAACAGACTTTGATGGTAATTTTGAAATTATTTTGCCATTAGGTATTTCAGTAATTGAAGTGTCTTATTTAGGATATCGTTCAAAAGAAGTGAATGTTTTAAATAAAGAATCTATTACTATAAGTTTGGAGCCTGACGCTGCGGCCTTAGAAGAGGTTATTGTAGTTGGGTACGGTACATTGGCAAAAACAAAAGTAACAGGTTCGGTTGTTTCAATAGATACAGAAACAATTGTTAAAGTACCTTCATTAACAGCAGAAGGAGCTCTTATTGGGCAGGTTGCAGGGGTGCAAGTTCAAGAAGTTTCTGGGGAACCGGGAGCTGCACCAAATATTAGAATTAGAGGTTCTGGTTCAATTTCTGCGGGCAATGATCCATTATTTGTTGTTGATGGAATACCAATTACAAGAAACTTAACTTCTTCAAGCCAATTAGGTGGCGTTGCTAATCGTAGAGCTTCTTTTCAACCTCCTACAATTAATCCTTTGGCTACATTGAATCCAAATGATATAGAATCTATACAGGTTTTAAAAGATGCAAGTGCAGCTGCAATTTACGGTTCAAGAGGTGGTAACGGAGTATTATTAATTACTACGAAAAAAGGTTCTAATTCAGATGAAGGTGTTTATTCTTTTGACACATATGCAAGTATGCAGTCAGTAGCCAATAAGTTAGATCTTATGAATGCAAGTGAACTTATCGATTACACGACTGATGCTAGAAATAATAATTATTTAGCATCTGTACCAGGGGCGTCGATAAATGACCCAATTGCACCTGGTGATCGAGGTAATGCAAACTATGAATTGCCTGAGTCCTTTGTTAATTGGGATGGTACAGATACAGATTGGCAAGATTTAGTCTTTAAAACCGGGATTGTTCAGAGTTATAATTTTTCCTATGCATCACCGGTTAGAAATAAAACTAGCTTTTATGCATCCACAGGGTATTTTTCACAAACAGGCGTTATCGATAAATCAAAATTTGAAAGGTATTCTGTTTTATTAAATCTTAATTCCCAGTTGTCTGAGAAATTGAATTTAGATTTAAGATTGGCTCCTACGGTAACTGAAAACCAAAGAGTGCCAGCATCTTCACCATACTTTGCAACCCCTCCAGGTATTGTTTATTCTGCTATTGTTCATTCACCAACCGTGAGTCCATATAATACAGATGGAACAATAAATCAGTTGAATAATCAATCTTATTTGGGAGGAGGTACAACAACAGCTAGTAATCCTTTGGCTATTATTCAAGCTGTTGATGATCAGTTGTTTCAATTTCAGAATAGAGGAACCTTAAGTTTGACTTATGATATTTTACCAGGTTTAAGTTTCAAAACTTTAGGTGGTGTATACATTAACTTGTATAATCAAGATTTTTATAGGTCAAATACGTTGTTGTATAGAGATTCAGCAGATGGAAATCCATATGGTCAAGCTTCTTCATCAACGGAAACAAACTGGCTTTGGGAAAATACTTTGAGTTGGAAAAAAGAATTTGGTGATCATGATTTAGATGCTGTTCTTGGATATACTGCGCAAAAAGATAATTTGACGTTAAAACAAGTTCTAGCCAATAATTATCCAGATGATTTAGTGCCGACAATTAGTGGCGGACAAGTGTTTGGCGGTACTTCGGTAAAAGAGCAATGGTCATTATTGTCATCTCTTTTAAGAGTTAACTATAGTTATAAAGACAGATATTTATTTACGGGAACATTTCGATCAGACAAATCTTCAAGATTTGGTAAGAATAACCAGACTGGTTATTTTCCTTCCTTTTCAGCAGGATGGAGATTAAGTCAAGAGAATTTTTTAGCTGAATCTGAATTAATTTCAGAATTGAAAATTAGAGCAAGTTGGGGACAAACAGGAAACTTTGAAATTCCAAACTATGGTGCCGTTGGTTTATTATCTCCACAGAACTATAATTTAGCAGGAAATGAAATTAATGGACTAGTTCAGGCCACAATACCTAATCCGAATTTAACTTGGGAAAAATCTGAGCAAGTAGATGTAGGTTTGGAAGTTGGGCTGTTTGATAACAGAGTTTTCGTCTTAGCAGATTATTACGCCTCTACAACTAGAGACTTACTACTGAATGTTGCAATTTCTTCTGTTTCAGGTTTTGAAACAACTTTAAGAAACCTTGGTGAAGTAGAGAACAAAGGGTTTGAATTAGCTTTACGAACTAAAAATTTTGTTGGAGACTTCACTTGGGATACAGATATTAACTTCTCTACGAATAAGAATGAAGTAATTTCTCTAAATGAGGGTAATGAACCAATTTATTCTTCAGGTAGTGCTGGTGTAAGACATGTAACTAGAGTAGGTGATCCAATCGGTAGTTACTATGGATATGTGACTGATGGAATTTATCAAACTCAAGCAGATATCGATAATGCACCTGTAGATACTCAAGCGCCGAATGCAGGACTTGGTGATATTAAGTTTAAAGATATTGATGGTGATGGGGAAATTACCCCAGATGATAGAACTGTTACAGGTAGTTACTTCCCAGATTTCACTTGGGGTGTCAATAACAGTTTTGGTTATAAAAATATTGACTTTAGTTTTTTGATACAAGGCGTTGAAGGCAATGAAATATTAAACTTAACATCGAGACACTTAAAAAATGGTGAAGCTAATTTTAATTCATATGCCATTTTTAATGAGAGATGGAAGTCAGCTGCTGATCCAGGAAATGGATATATGCCAAGAGCAGATAGAGAATCTGGAAACCATGGAAACAATAGTAGACCATCTTCTTTTCAAGTTGAAGACGGATCTTATGTACGTTTAAGAAATGTAACATTAGGATATACTTTGCCAATAGAGAATCTTTTTGGAGGCTCAATTGATAGACTTAGATTCTATGTTACAGGAACAAATCTTTTTACGGTGACAGATTATCTTGGATATAACCCTGAAGTTAGTAGTATAACTACTAACAGTTTAACACCAGGAGAAGATTATGGTGCCTTTCCATTAACCAAGTCCTTTACCATGGGAATTAACTTAAAGTTCTAACCTAAAAACGAAAAAAATGAAACGAATTCTATATTTAATATTTTTCACTGCTTGTTTTAACGCATGTAGTGATGATTTCACAGATCTCGCGCCAATTTCTAATCGTAATGAGGCGGACTTTTATAAAACTTCAGCTGATTTTGAAGTTGCTATAAATGCTAGCTATTCTGGCTTACAAAGTACAGGTATATATGGTCGAGGATTTTGGACTATGTTTGAAATGAGAAGTGATAACACAGACCAAGGGCCAGATGCAACTGGTTTAGCACGACAATACACCGAAATTAATTCTTTTACCGAAGATGCATTGAATGAGCAGGTTTCTTCAGTTTGGAGTGAGTCGTACAAGGTTATTTCCAATTGTAATGTCATACTTGCCCGTATTGATGATGTCGAAATGGATGCTAGTCTTAAGAGCAGAATATCCGGTGAGGCATTATTTATTAGGTCTCTAATGTTTTATCATTTAGCAATCGCTTATGGTAACATTCCTTTACAATTAACTCCGTTTGTTTCGGGTGATGAGCTTTCGCAAGTCGATCAGGCTACTGTTTTAAATCAATTGATATTAGATTTAACAGATGCAGAAGCGGGTTTACCAGTTGCTTATTCTGGTAGTGATTTAGGCAGGATTACAAAAGGTGCAGCGGCTACATTATTAGCAAAAGTATTGCTTACTACTGGAGATAACACGGCAGCTGCTACAGTTTTACGTCGTATAGTTTCAGATTATGGGTATGAGCTACTTGATGATTATGCAGATTTATGGGGTGTAACTAATGAAAATAACGCAGAGTCGATTTTCGAAGTTCAATATATTAGTGGTGGTATAGGTCAAGGAAGTCTTTTTACAAATGATTTTTCTCCAAGTACCGATTTGCAAACAGGGTCAGGTTTTGGAAGAAATAGACCGACCATTTCTTTAATGGAAGCTTTTGAAGCAGGTGATTTAAGATATGCCCCATCAATGGGAGACACATATGTTAATTTGGAAGGAGAAACTATTGAGTCTCGATATGTTAAAAAATATTGGTCTGATCCTGCTATAGAAAATGATTCAGATATAAATTTTGTAGTCTTTAGATATGCTGATGTACTATTAATGTTAGCTGAAGCATTAGGTGAAACTAGTGAAAGTTATGATCTTATTAATGAAGTTAGAGAAAGAGCTGGTCTAGATGACATCGACGCAAGTACGCCGGGTACTTTTAGTGAGAAATTACTAAATGAGAGAAGATTGGAATTAGCCTTTGAGAATCATAGATGGCCAGACTTAAAAAGATTTGGATTGGATAGTAAAATACAAGAGGCCGAACCATTCATAACAGGCACTCGTGAGTTTTTCTTTATTCCTCAAAGAGAAATAGATATTAATCCAAATTTTAATCAGAATTAGAAGAAGGAAAAATTGTTAGTTTATTTGAAGCTGCCCAATACCATAGAAAATCCTACTTGTACGCTGTGGGTATCAAATAATATCTAACACTAATTAAAAGCTTTTTAAATGCATCCATTTAGCTTCAATATAAGTTGAACAGGGCGATTAATGTGAAATTTTAAATAAAAACACAATGAGAAAATTAGTATCCATTATCTGCTTAAGTCTTGTCTTTATGACAGCTCAAGCACAAGAGAAAAAAGTATTAAATATTTTAGCTATTGGAGCGCACCCTGATGATTGTGATTCCAAATTTGGTGGTACTGCTGCGCTATTTGCTAAAATGGGACATAATGTGAAGTTTTTAGCACTTACTAATGGAGATGCTGGCCATCAAAGTAAGGGCGGTGGCCCTTTGGCTAAAATACGTCGCCAAGAGGCAAAAGATGCAGCAAAAGCTTTGGGCATTGCCGAATATGAGGTTTTGGATAATCATGACGGTGAATTATTTCCAACTTTAAATGTAAGATTAGAAGTAATTAGAAGAATTAGAAATTGGGATGCAGATATCGTTTTAGGGTTAAGACCAAATGACTATCATCCTGATCATAGAAATGCAGGTTCGGTTGTGCAAGATGCCGCCTATATGAATATTGTACCAAATGTTGCTCCAGATACTCCTCCATTACAAAAGAATCCAGTCTTTTTATATATGAGCGATCATTTTAAGAAACCTTATCCTTTTCAAAAAGATATTGCGGTAATCATTGATGATGTTATTGATACTAAAGTTAAGGGATTAGCAGCACATGAATCTCAAATGTTCGAATGGCTTCCTTGGACAAATGGAACTGATTTGTCAACGATTCCTACTGGAGAAAAAGAGCGTTTAGCTTGGTTGAAAGATAAGTGGATGAATAGAAAACCTGATGCTGCCACTTTAGAAACAGTAAAAAAATGGTATCCGAATGTTGATGTTTCTAAAGTTAAGCAAGTTGAATTTTTTGAAATCTGTGAATATGGTAAACAACCAACTGATGCAGAAATCAAAGAAATGTTTCCAATGTTAGGGAGTAAATAAAAGCTAACTAATAAAAAGTATAACCAACCAACCGTCCATGGAGAATAGTAAGCCTACCACCAAAAGATATTATCACATAATAGGATTAGTAATGCTGGTGTTCTTTGTAATATCATTTATTACTAATATTTTAAATTCAATAATAGTAGATGTAAAAGATAGTTTTGATTTAAGTCTTACCTCTACTGGTTTTTTACCTTTTACTTTTTTTATTGCCTATGGAATCATGTCAATACCAGCAGGGTTCTTATCAGAAAAGTATAGTGAAAAAGCATTATTGTCAGTGTCATTTTTGGTGATGGGGCTTGCCTCTTTGGGTTTTGCCATTTTCCCTAGTTATGGGGTGTTTAGTGTAACACTATTTACATTAGGGTGTTGTATGGCTGTTTTACAGGTTATTATAAACCCTATGTTAAGGGTTGCCGGTGGTGAGGAGCATTTTGCTTTTAACTCTGTACTCGCACAATTGGTTTTTGGTGCGGCATCTTTTCTGAGTCCTTATCTCTATAAATATTTGGTTAATACAGAAGGTAACAGTAATGATGCATTAGCAGAAACATTACGTGGTTGGGTACCAGTTAATTTACCTTGGGCTTCGTTATATATTGTCTTTGCTTTAATCGCATTTGTGTTATTCATCTATGTTTTCTTTAATAAATATCCAAAATTCCATAAAAATGAAGATGAAAAAACTGGTGATAAGAGTTCGTACTTTGACTTGTTAAAGAATAAATGGACTATTTTATATTTTCTTGGAATATTCTGTTACGTAGGTGCAGAGCAGGGTGTTGGTAATTGGATTTCACAATTCTTGTACCAATATCATGGTCTTAACCCACAAACGATAGGAGCCGATACAGTATCCTATTTTTGGGCAATGCTTACGGTAGGCTGTTTACTTGGCTTATTACTTTTAAAATTCTTTGATAGTCGTAAAATTTTAATAGCGGCTACTAGTATTACCATTCTGGCTTTAATTCTTTCTTTAACTGGTTCTAAAGAAATGGCCTTAATTGGGTTTCCATTAATCGGTTTCTTTATTTCAGTCATGTATTCAGTTATTTTTTCTCTTGCGCTTAATTCTGTTAAGGAACATCACGGTTCACTGTCTGGTATTTTATGTACTGGTATAGCAGGTGGCGCAGTAATTCCATTTATTGTTGGTGGATTAGGAGAAATGATGACACTTAAGTCTGGTATGTTCTTTTTAATTATCCCCCTTGCTTTTATTCTGTCAATAGGTTTTTGGGCCAAGCCATTGGTCAATAACAAAACCATTAGTATAAAGAAAGATAAATGAGCATGATGCAAGAAGAACTATTAGGGGTAGACATTGGCGGCACCAATATTAAAATTGGAAAAGTGGTTAACGGTGTCGTTGTACAGAAGTGTAAAATTCGAGTAAATCGTGATGATCTTGAACAAGTTACGCTAGATAATCTTTATAAAGGATTGAAGGGTTTTATGACGGATTCTGTAAAAGCAATTGGTATAGGTGTACCCGCTGTGGTTGACATAGAATCAGGTACGGTATACGATGTTCAAAACATTCCTTCTTGGACACAGATTGCCTTAAAAGATTTAGTGGAGGAGAAATTTAATGTTCCTGTTTACATAAATAATGATGCAAATTGTTTTGCCATTGGGGAAAAGAGATTTGGAAAAGCTCAAGAATTTAAAAACTGTATTGCACTCTCATTAGGTACGGGCATGGGCATGGGAATAATTATTAATGATAAATTATATAACGGAGTACTCTGTGGTGCAGGTGAAATAGGGATGGTACCTTATTTAGATGGTATTCTTGAAGAGTATACCGGTAGCTTCTTTTTTGAAAGGGAATATAAAAGTTCGGCATTGTCACTTTATAATAAAGCTTTGGAAGGAGATGAAAAAGCATTATTGGCTTTCAATGATTATGGTATTCATTTAGCAGAAGCTATTAAGATAATTCTTTACATGTATGCACCAGAAGCTATAATTCTTGGTGGTTCTATTAGTAATTCGTTTCAATTTTTTGAAAAATCACTAAAAACCGGTCTAGAATCTTTTGCTTATCAAAAACAGATAGAAAATTTAAAAATTCAAACCTCAGATTTAGTCGATTCACCCATACTTGGGGCTGCCGCGCTTTGTCTGTAATTAAAATAAACATATAAATGAGAATAATAATAACCACATTGATTGCAGTTTTTTTACTGAATTCTTGTTCTGAAAAAGAAGTTGGTATTGGTAAAGAAATCAATATTACCGTTGAGAATAATAAGGTCGGTGCTCCTGTTACCTTAGGTATTCCTTTTCCAAAAGGGGAACTTAAATCTGTAGACCATTTACGTTTGCTGACTTCTGACGGGGTTGAAATTCCATGCCAGACGACAGAAGTTTCCAATTGGGGACCATTAGACGATAGTGTAAAATGGGCTTGGGTTTTCTTCTTTTCGGAAGAAGGAACTGAATATACGTTAGAATATGGTGATGCCATTGTTCCAATTATTTCCAAAGAGAAAATTGTTTCAACCAATAATATGAGGCCACAAGGTGGGATAGAAGTAAATACCGGTCCGCTTTCCTTTGCCATACATAAAATGGGAAATGGTTTTCTAGATGAGGTTTTTTTAGATTCTAATGCTAATGGTGAATTTGAAGAAGGTGAACTTATCGGCTCATCTCAAGGGGAGAATAGAGGTTCGTTTTTAGATATTTTAGATGATGCAGGGATAGATAAGTCAAAAGCAATTATTCATGAAGTTTTTAGAGAAAAAGGGTCGGGTCCTATGCACAACATTTTTAGAATTGAAGGCACCTATACGTATAATCGAAAAGATAATAATATTTCTCCTTTTACTATGTGGTTGCATGTGTATGCGGGTAAAAGTTATGTAAAAGTGCTACATACGTTAACCTATACCGGTGTGCCTGATAAGCATAAAATTGTTGAAGGTGAACATTATAATATTGCCACTCAGAATGAAAATATTCTTCCAGAGAACACAGTTGAAGATATTGGATGGACTCAGCCAAATGATGAAATAGCTGCAAGCGGAATTCAGTTAAAATATCATTTAAATGATGATGTCAATATTTCTATTCCTATGACCGAAGGTAGCTGGCAAGATGATGATGCTAAGGTTAGTACACAAGAAATCAAATCAAATAATAAGAATGTTGTACAACTTTTGCAACAAGGTCCGGAAAGAGCTAAAAGTACAAGTTTAAGAAGTCTCTATATTAATGGGTTCAAAAAAGATGGGAATGAGGAAATAAAGAAAGATTTTCAATTTGAGGCTACTATTACTAATGGAGATGAAAACATTGCGAAATCTCAAAGAGCTAAAGGATGGGTAAATATCGCCGATACTAAAAGAGGTGTAGGTGTAGGCATTAAGAATTTCTTAAAGGAATATCCTAAAGGTGTTAAAGTGGATCCAGTAACAAAATCGCTAACAGGAAGTATTTGGCCTCTTGAAAATGGACCAATGAATTTTGCTAGGCATAATACCGAACCTGATGGTGGTATGTTGGGCAACTTTGCTCAAGGTATTACAAAGACCACGGAATTCATCTACTATTTTCATGACAATGTTGCTACAGAAGAAGTAAGTAAAAAAATGGACTATGTTTTAGATAGTCCCGTAGCTCATGCTGCACCAAAATGGTATACCGATTCTAAGGTGTATGGTAATATGGCGCCAATGTCTACAAAATATCCTGAATTTGAAAATGCATTACAATACAGATATCAATGGTGGGGTTACAACCAAGAACATGAACCTTGGTACGGTATGTTCAATTATGGAGATGGAAAGAGTTACTATTTTAATGACCGTTGGGTTCAATGGACAAATAATGAGCCTACCGTGGATTTTATGCTTTGGACAAATTTTATGCGTACCGGAGACCCAAAATATTTTAACATGGCTCAAGCTATGAGTAGACATACCATGGATGTAGATAATATTCATTGGCCTAAAAAGAGAACATACTATGGTGAAATTAACGATGCAATAGATTTTTGGAATTATAAAGAGGAACCTGAGTCAACACCTTATTTAGGAATAGGAAGAAGACATGCCAATGAACATTGGTACGCATTATTGAGTGCACATGTTTGGATTCAAGGTTGGATCGCATCATACTATATTTCTGCTGACCATAGAGCACTTGAAGTTGCTAAAATGACGGGTGATACGTATTTAAACAGAATTTGGGGAGAGCATGATTTAAGAGGTCGAAGATTGTATTTATCAGTGCTTAACCTTGTTGAACTATATGATGCCACCAAGCTTGATAAGTATAAGAAAGAGTTAGATGAAAGAGTAAGTTTAATGTTAGAATTTCAAGAAAGACAAGGAGGTAATTTACTTTTAGATAGATATGGCTATAGTCAAACCTATGTAGCGCAAGGTTTATATAAATATCAACAAATAACAGGTGATCAAAAGGTTAGAAAGGCATTATTAGAACATGCTAGATGGGTTAGAGATGTTCCTCCGTTAAACCATGAAATGGAATCATATTTAGCCACTATATATCCACTTGTTCTTGGATATGAATTTAGCGGGGAAAAAGGATATCTAGATGAAGCCATGTCCCGTGCTGAATTTCTTAAAATCGGTGAATTGAAAAAATCGCCTGAAGAATATGATAATTCAAAAGAGTACAGTGAAGACCTCCTAGAAATATCTAACCTTCCAAACAGTAAAGGTAAATTTACCAATTGGCAGACTAACCAGGGTCTAAGGGTTTTTGGTTGGACACATGCTTATAACATTCCATATTTATTGTATGTTATGGATGAGGAAAATATTAATTAATAAATAGTGGTTTTAAAGGAGCAGACTGGGATAAAACCAGCTGTTCCTTTCTTTTTTTTTATTAATAGTATAGAACCTGTTCATGACTACAACTAAAAGAATAGGCCTTATTCTAGGTCCGTTATTATTCTTCTTCATACACTTTTATTTTGAAGGTGATGGGTTATCCGATCAAGGTCGAGATATTCTAGCCGCAACGGTATGGATAGCCATATGGTGGGTTTTAGAAGTTTTACCCATTTCCGTTACGGCATTACTTCCTATAGTCCTATTTCCATTATTAGATACAATTAGCTTAGGGGAGACTACCGCCAGTTATGGCCATAAATATGTCTTTCTATATATGGGTGGGTTCATGTTGGCCATGGCAATTGAAAAATGGGGTTTACATAAAAGAATAGCACTCTACATTATTAAAACCATAGGCACTAATATTTATACCATTGTCTTGGGCTTTATGGTAGCCACAGCCTTTCTTTCTATGTGGATATCTAATACTGCAACAACTGTAATGGTCTTACCTATGGCAATTTCAATAATCAAACAATTTCAAGAAAATCATTCAACAAAAAGGTCTGAAAAAGAAACGTTCAGTAAATTATTAATGCTTTCAATTGCATATTCGGCATCAATCGGAGGAATGGCAACATTGATAGGAACGCCCCCTAATTTGGTTTTCGCTGGTTTTGTTCAAAAAACATATGGTATTGATATTAGTTTCTGGCAATGGATGCAATTCGGTATGCCTGTAGCTATATTATTGCTGATAATATCGTGGTACTACCTCACCAGATTTGCTTATCCGCAAAAGGAAAAAACTTTTCCTGGTGGTAAAGAAGAAATTAATAGATTAATTATAGAACTCGGTCCTATGAAGGTGGAAGAGAGAAGGGTATTGGCGGTATTTGTTCTTACCGCATTCTGTTGGATAACCCGTTCTTTTCTATTGCAACGTTTTGTACCGAACATGGATGATACTATTATAGCAATCGGCTCGGCAATCGTGCTCTTTATGATACCGGCGGTTTCGAAAAACAGGTCTTTACTGGTATGGGGTGAAGCTGTTCGCATACCTTGGGGAATTATACTTTTATTTGGTGGAGGAATGGCAATTGCAAAGGGCTTTGAAGAAACCGGACTTGCTATTTTCTTGGGTTCTAAAATGATGTTTTTTGAAGGTCTGCCATTGTTTATTTTGTTATTGTTAATTATTACCTGTATTAATTTCTTAACTGAGGTAACGTCTAATTTGGCAACAACGGCAATGATGCTTCCTGTAATGGCACCACTGGCATTAACATTAGATGTAAATCCTTTCCTATTGTTGGTGGCTTGTACAACCGCTGCTTCTTGTGCTTTTATGCTACCGGTTGCAACCCCTCCCAATGCCGTGGTATTTGGTTCAGGATATCTTCGAATACCTGATATGATGCGTTCAGGTTTTTTGATGAATATGATTTCAATTATAATCATAAGTTCAATCATATACTTTTTTCTGCCTGTACTTTGGGATTTAGACGGAGTTTCTTTTAATTAATAATGTGCTTGAAATAAGCATGGGTTGAGATTAGGATAGGCAATAATTAAGGAAATGTTTTCTCGGCTTATAGTTTAGGGTAGGTATTGTGGTAGATAATATGGTAGGCTAGGGTAGACTGTTACCTATTTATCATTTAATAAGCACTAAGGTATTGATTTTGAGGTGTTTGAATGTAAATGAATTTGGGTAGGCTAGGGTAGTAATTGGTGTTAATATGGGTTTCTGAGTCATCCAATTTATAGGTTCATTTAAATGTACCTATTCTAAATCTAATATCTAGTTAATGAATAAACCTTGATTAAAGGGATGTTGCATTAAAAGTATCTCCTTGCGAAATATCCCCAGTTTCAAACCCCTTCTTAAACCATCTAATGCGTTGTTCTGATGTACCATGAGTAAATGAGTCAGGCACAACCTTTCCCGTTGACTGTCGCTGCAATCGATCATCGCCAATAGCATTGGCGGCATTCAATGCTTCTTCAAGATCACCTTTCTCCATCATTTGCGTCATACTTTGAGAACGATTTGCCCAAACCCCAGCAAAGAAATCGGCCTGTAACTCTAATCGTACGGAGTATTTATTGAATTCTTTTTCACTTAATTGTCCTCTTAGCTTATCTACTTTAGTAGTTATTCCCATTAGTTTTTGAACATGATGACCAACTTCATGTGCTATGACATAGGCCTGTGCAAAGTCGCCGGGAGCATTCATTTGCCGTTCCATATCTTCGAAAAAACTTAAATCTAGATATAATTTTTCATCACCAGGACAATAAAATGGCCCTGTGGCACTAGAGGCAGAACCGCAGGCAGATGTCACATAGCCTGTAAAAAGAACCAAGGTAGGTTCACGGTAATCATCCAAGATATTATTCCATACATCTTCTGTACTTGCCAATATAGTTGCACTAAATTCGGCTTCCTGATTCTCTTTTTCTGTACCTTGATAAGACTCGGTAGAAATGGATTGACTGTCGCCCCCAATAAAATCACCAAGGAAACTCAACGGATTGTTACCGGTTACAAACGAAAACAGAAGAAATAGCCCTACGATAATCAATCCTGTTTTTGAAAAAAGAATTTTAATTAATGGACCAAGTAACATGGGATTAAAACCTCCGATACCTTTTCTTGAACTTGACTGACCTCTTTGGTCATCGACATTTGAACTTTGACGCCTACCTTGCCATTTCATACTAACAATTTATTTGATAAATAAGTTAAACAATAATAGATCTTAATTTTGTTTTATGCTCTATGTGAATGAACCTTTAATCTTCAAGATTTCGAAGTTTAATTCTATTTAGTTGAGGACCATTCCATAATTTCATCACGTATTTCTTTCGATGTACGTTGTCTTCTTTTTGCGATACTATCAAAAATGGACGAAAAATTTTCTTTATCATATTCTGTATCGGTATTTTCAACTTCAGGATAATGGGCAAGATATTCATCCCGTACCGCTAACCATTGCTTTTCTAAATGTAAGTCAGTTCTTGAAGTTGCTACACCTCCATTATTTACGGGTTTTCCAATTGACTCTTTAGAATTTTCCGTTGATTGTTTTTTATCTTCAGTAACCATTTTTTATGTTTTAATTATTAATAAATTAAAGTTATAAAATAAAGAGTTTCTTGTTTGCTCAAAAAGTATTATGACTAACGGTATAAAAAGAAAAGACAAGTGACTGAAATAATGCATAAAGTAAACAATGAGTTTTACCGATTCTTTTTTGTAGTCAAGACAACAAGAATCAGCCTACTTTCTTAAGGTTTAACCAAAGCTTTTCAAGAATGGTAGTCAATTATTTTTCTTCGGGTAAGCACGGTGTGAGTATTACTTAACCTAGAATAGAAAATAGATTTGCTTAAGATAACCTATGGTTAGTGATGGTTTGCACTGTCGTAAAATGGCAGTTTATTATTGGTAATGACAACGAATGTGGGAGTTGTGGTTACCACTTCAAATATTATGGAATTCTATCGTTTATTTTCGGGTAGGCATAGTGTAGGTAATATGGTTGTCACGGGTAGGTTAAACTTTAACTTTGGGTAAGTGATATGGTAGGCAATGATAATTAGCAGGGTAGGAAATGGTAGATAGTAGGGTAGGCTGTTAATTGCTTATTATTAAATAAATACTAGGTTATTAATTGTTAGGTGTTGGCATCAGCTTGTTTGTCATTAATGAGATAATTGATTTTTTTCAAGCATTGTGTTAGACTTTTCGGTGTCTGCGCTTGCAAGTACCATTAAATGTTTACCATTAATTCGTACAGCTTCTAATCGGCCCTTATTAAGTTCTTCTTTTAAATGCATTTTTACTATTCTAGAAAATTGCTATTGAATATTAATTAGTAAAGGAAACTTTTGTCCTAAACGTAGTAGCTCTTTAAATTAATAAGTTACACTGATTTCAAAGTTAAGCCGGAATATAAATATGGAATACAGCACCTTCATTCACCGTGCTTTTTGCTAAAATATGTCCTTTATGGTTTTCAATTATTTTTTTGACAATAGCCAATCCAATACCTGTACCTGTGTATTCATCGTTACTATGTAAGCGTTGAAATACTTCAAATATTTTTTCACTGAATTGTTGTTCGAATCCGATTCCATTATCTGCAAAGCAAATATGGCAATACTTTTTGTTGCTATCTAAGGTTTCGACACCTGTATCTTTTCCTTTTATATGCTCACAATCAATTTTAATAACCAATGGGTGGTCTTCCTTAGCAAACTTAATAGAGTTGCTTATTAGATTATGAATGATTTGTTTAAACTGTATTGGTATTATTTTGACCTTGCATTTAATATTCAAATCGAGAGTAACCTTATTATTTTTTAATTCTTCACTTAATGTTTCTTGAACATCTTCAATGACTTCGTGAAGATTAACAATTTCATAAGTTATGTCTTCAACCTTGGTTCTTGAATAGGCAAGTAAATCTTGTATTAAGCTTTGCATTCTAAATGCCGATTTCTGCATTCTTGTAAAATCATGCTTTGCTCTTTCTGATAAGCTTTCGAAATCTGTTTCTAAAATGCGAGAGGCGAAGATTTGAATTTTACGAAGTGGTTCTTGCAAATCATGACTAGATATATATACAAAAGATTGCAACTCTTTATTCATCTTTTCAAGATCAACATTTTTATGTTGCAGTTCATTAGTTCGTAATTGAACCATGTTCTCTAATTCGTTAGTAAACATTTTTTGCTCTTGGATATCTGTACTTGTACCTACCCACATTTTTATAGTACCATCGCTATCTTTTTGGGGAATAGCACGACTTAATTGCCAACGGTATTCTCCAATAGAATTTCGAAATCGATGTTCAAGTAAAAAGTCTTTTCCAGTACTTATAGCTACTGTCCAGAGTTTAATGTTTTCTTCCCTATCCTCTGGATGTACAATTTGAATCCATCCGTCTTTATAAACTTTTTCTGGTGTTAATCCTGAGTAATCAAAAACTGATTTATTAAAATAATTCAAGTTTCCTTCGGCATCAGATGTCCAAACAAATTGGGGCATAGAGTCTGCCAATAACCTGAACTTTTCTTCACGCTCTAATAATTGCTGTTGAAAATTGCGTTCTTCAGTGATGTCACGAACAGTACCCAGTAATCTTTCAGGTTTATTATTTTCATCATAAAACACCTTTCCTTTAGCATCGATCCAATGTATAGATTGGTCTTTTCTTAGTACTCTTGATTGGTAACGTAAAGTTCCTTCTTTAAAAGCTGTTTCAAATGCTTCTTTTCGCATTTCAAGATCATCTGGATGAATATTATTCACCATATCCTCGTGCGTTAAACTAGTTTCACCATAAAAGCCTAAAATTTCATAGCATCGTTTAGAAGCTATAATATCATCCGTTTTTAAATCGACATCAAAAACCCCTAACTCACTGGCTTCAATAATAAGACTTAGCTTTTCTTCACTTTCTTCAATAACGTGCTTGGCCTTCACCATTTCAGTTACTTCAGTAGCTACAGCCATGATACCTGTAATGGTATTCTTTTCTTTTAAAGGATGATAAACGAAATTAAAGTATTTAGTTTCTGACTTACCGTGTCTATTAAAGACAACAGGAAATTCATATCCATGATATGCATCACCCGTTTTATATATGTCTGCAATTATAGGTGAAATAATATCTTTGACCTCTGGTAATGTCTCAAAAAGTGGCTTTCCTATAAACTGTTTTTTAGTTTTTTCTATAATTTCTAAATAGCTTTTGTTTGCTATTTCGACTATATGGTTTTTTCCTCTAAAAATGGTGATACCTAGTGGCGCCTGCATAACCATTCTACGGAATCTCTTTTCACTTTCTTCAACCTTAATTTTAGCTTCGTGAAGCTCTGTAACTTCTGCAGCAGTATTCATAACTGCATACACATTTCCTGATTCGTTGAATAGGGGAGTGAAGCTATAGTTGAAATAGAAAGATTTCAATTCATCATCTTTTCTCAAATCAACTCTTTGGTTTTTTGCATGAAAGGGAGTTCCTGTATGAAATACACTACGAACTTGATTGAATATTTGTTGATTTCCTAATTCTGGTAGAATGTCTGAATATAATTTACCGACCACATCATTTCCTTTCCCCCAAGCATCCATAATGGACTGATTTGCCAATGAAATCAACATCTCGTCTCCTACGTATACAGCAATAGGGAATGGAGCACTTTCGACCAAGGCTCGTATATTTTGTTCGCTCTCTTTAATCTTATTGTTTAAAAGGGCCTGTGAGGTTACCTCTGTTGCAATTATACCAAGACCATTTATATTTTCTTCAAAATCTCTCTGCGGATAAATGATGAAGTTGTAATATTTTGTACTCATTTCTCCATGTTGCAAAAAATACAATGGAATTTCAATTGCCGTAAAAGGATTGCCTGTTTTATAAACTTCTTTAAAAATATCGACATAACCTTGGTCTACCATTTCTGGCAATAATTCGAAATATGGTTTACCTATTACATCTTTTCCTTTTCCCCAATACTCAGTAATAGTATCATTGGCAATTGTTATCACTAAATCTTCACCAGATAATATGGCGATAGCAGAAGGTGATGATTGAATAAGATTATGGTAACGTGTTTCACTTTCCTCAACTTTTTCTCTTGCTAATACTCGTGTAGTAACATCTTCTAATGTGCCGTTTAAGCGATAGGCAATATTATTATCATTGAACCATGCCCTGCCTTTTGCATGTAGAATTGTTTCTTTCTTGTTGATTAAATGATTTATTCTGAACTCAATATCATAACTACCACCAGTTGCATACTCTAGCGAATTTTGAATGGCCGTGGCTACACGTTCTCTATCATTTTCTTTAATTGCATTAATCGCATCCGTTAATTCAATTTCATTGTTATTTGGCAACCCGAACCAATCTTTGAGCCTATTATTGGCTGTGAAAATATTGGTCAACGGATTATAATCCCAAGTACCTAGTTCAGCTGCGGCAATGGCAAATTCTAATTGATCTTTACTTTCTTGTAATTCTAGTTCAAAAGTCTTTTGATCTGTAATATCGATACATGAACTTATATAACCTGCAAATGTGCCATCCGTTTCAAAACTTGGTGGTCCTTGTACAAGTAACCAACGGTATTCACCTTCGCTATTTAAAACACGAAACTCATCAGTAAATGATTCTTTATTTTCAAAAGCTTTAAGGAATATATTCTTATGTTGTTCTCTATCGTCAGGATGTATTTGTTCTAACCATCCGAAGTCCAATAATTGCTCTATTTGCATACCTGTGAGCTTAAACCATGCTTCAGGAAAATAAGTAGTAGTAGTACTGGTTTTTTTCGCTTCAGTTAGTAAGGAATCTGTAGTTGGCTGTTGAAAACTGTCGTTATTTTCGTCTATGTTTTTTGAATGATTTCTTTCAGTACTATTTTCTTGTACTGTTATTAAGACACCCGCAATTTCACCCGTCGCTAATCGAATCGGACTATAGGTAAATTGGAATTGATAGTTGTCAGTTGTGTTATTTCTATAGATAGGTAACGAAATTAATTGCTGCCCAATAGAATTGCCGTTCATTACACTATTAAGTGAAGAACCTATATCATGCCAGTTTTCGGCAAAAATGGCTTGTGCTCCATTTCCTAAAGTGTTAGAATGCCTGCTTAAGCCTAAGGTTGAATAATAGCTGTCGTTGTATATTTGAATAGATTCCTTTCCCCACGCAATACACATACTATATGGGGTGTTAAGCATTACGTTGACCATCGTTTTTAATGTTTGTGGCCAATTTTTCAAATCACCTAAGGGGGTTGTATTCCAATCGTAAGACTCTATGAGTTTACCCATTTCTCCGCCACCTTGTAAAAAATTAAATGTAGTATCGTCAGCGTGCATATGTTAGTCTAAGGTTTAATAACAAAATTAGCCCTGGTAATTGAGGTTTTGTTTTCTTTGCTTATTAAATGTATTGCTTGGTTAATTACTTTTTTTAAGCACTTGTATGAGCTCGGTTTTTGAATGTAATAATGTGCACTTAAATCATATAGTTCATCAACTACATGTGTATTAAAAGATGTAGAATAAATTACAATTGGAATGGTAGATAATATAGTGGATGATTTCATTTCCTTAATACATTCTAATCCAGATTTTCTTGGCATATTCAAATCAAGGAATAATATATCAGGATAGCTCGCTACTTCGGAGGATAAATAATCTAAAAGCTCCATACCGTTATGTAATACTGTTAGAATAAAAGCTATTCCTAATTCGTCTAATGCCTCTTTGAATATATCACAATCGTCTTTATCGTCATCAACTAATAAAATGTGTTGCTTTAATTTGTGCTCCATATTAGATTGTATTAAATATATTATTACTGCTAATTATTGACGAATCTATAGATTTATTAAGTAACTAATATCTGACATTTAGGTTTTAAAAATAGCTTAATTTATTTTAATTAAATTTTAAATGAGATAAGTGTCATTTTAATTGGCGCTTGCGAATATAACTTGATATAATAAGCTAAAAATTACCTAAAGAATATTTTACAATGAACTAAATAGTATGCATGAACAGTATTAGAATTTATATGAAATTTTAATAAGTACACTTAAATTTAAATATGGTTGAATAGCAACTTGTAAGAATTACTGTATTGTAGTTTTTAACATGATCTGAATCTTTTAGAATTTTACGCTTTAGAGTTAGTTTAAATGTAAAATAGCGTAAAATTTTCTATAGTTTATAAGTATTTTTAGACCCTAATATTAGGTTTGATTAAGTTCAATAGAGCCGTAAATTTTATATATTATAATTGATAATGGACCGTATTAAAATTTATTTAGCCGATGATGATAAAGAGGATCGCGAGTTTTTATTGGAGGCTTTAGACGAAATACCACTCAGAACACAAGTGACTCAATTTAATAATGGTGTTGACTTAATGGATAAATTATTTTCTGATGAGGTACTACCAGATGTAATATTTCTTGACCTTTATATGCCGATTATGGACGGGTTCGAATGCCTGACCGATATTAGGAATTTTGCAAAATTCGCTAACATCCACGTAATAGTTTACTCTACAACATATCGACAAAGAGAAGTAAATCAGCTTAAAGAAGATGGTGCTAATCAATTCATACAAAAATCAACTTCTTTTAAGACCCTAAAAACACTGATTCATAAATCTTTATGTAATACTTCATTAAGTAACGAGCTAAAAAAAGATAACGAGTTTATAATTCTCAAGTAAACTTAATAAATTGAATTTTTTTTTTGTGAAATTTAATTCCATATTTATTAATTAAAAAAATAGCACCCTTTTGGGGTGCTATTAATATAAATATGACTGTGAATAGTTAAGAAATAGCTTCTTCATTTAAACGGTTTTCCGCAAGCTTGTCTAGCTTATTATCGGCATCATACTCTTCATCTAAGGTCTTTTGAAGCTTCTCTGCAATTTTTTTGTGGCCAAGTTCTTTGGCGAATCTTACGGCTGTGCCGTATCCAGAGATTTCGTAATGTTCTACGCGTTGAGCTTCCGCTATTAGTCCAGCGTCCATTACATCTTCATCTTCTGCCTCTTCAATAAACCCTTCAGCTTCTTTAATAAGTCCTTCCATTGCCTTACATTTTTCGCCACTCGGTTTAATGTTCAATTCATCGCAGATATCTTCCAATCTTTTTTTCTGCTCTTTAGTTTCTTTTAAATGGTCTTCAAATGCCTTCTTTAATTTTGGATCTGAAGCGTTTTTAACCATTTTAGGCAAAGCTTCCACAAGTTGTGACTCTGCACTGTACAAATCCTTAAGTTGATGTTCGAATAATTCTTTTAAATTTTTCATGTTAGTATGCTTTTTTGGGATTAAAACTTTAATCTAAATTACAGGCAGATTTCGAAATGAAGTATATCAATAAATTCAAAAATTAGCTGTAATGCGCAATTTTAAAAATCAGTATTCCTACTAATTTGAAACGAAAACAACGGTACTAAGTCTTATGCTCTTGTAATTTGTATAGTATATCAATAGTCCAAAAAATTAGGAATATTAATTACCGATTTCATTCTTGTACGTAATTATTATAAAAACAAAATGCCACCGGAAATTAGGTGGCATTTATGAAAATAAAGTGATTTTTGAATCCCGTTTTTAATACTTATCTAAGTACATAAAAGTTATTGGATTTAGTTTACTAATTGGTAGTACCGTGTAATATGGGTAAAATTTCAATTTTTTATTTACCAAGGTTTAATGGGCTTTTCGCGTAAGGTTATACTTCATTTTCCGCATCTGGTGGAAGCACCTGTTCATCTTTAACGTTTTCTTTAGGTACGGAGTTCATGAACTCATGAATCGAGGTATCAGATTTAGCACCATAATTAGCAAGCATTGTTCCTTTGCTACCATCTGATGTCTCCAGAACATAAAGCAACGACATATCCGAAGGGTTACTCATACCTTCATATCGATGTTCCTTTAAGATTGTAACCTCCTCGCAAGAATATGATTTTTTATTTGTGAGATTATCCAATCGATTGGCAACAACCCTATACTGATCAGTATAACCTATTGCCTCGTAGCGACGGATATAATCGATTTCATGTTTTGCAAATTCATTTTCCATATAAATTGATTTATAATTAAATAGTTTACACTGGTATTTCAGAAGCGGTTTTTATACGTTCCCAATTTCGGTGTTTAGCAATTGCCGAAATGAAATTGCTCGCTTTTTTGTTTAAAAAGACAGCTTTGTCATTCTTGTTTTCTTTTACAACACTATTGTCCAACAATATTTCACCTTCATTATCAGCAGCTATCGCTTTACAATGTTTGAATGCTTCGTTCACGAACTTTATAAATTTCGTTTTTTTCATGAGGCCCTCGATAGATTTTTTGCCACCTGGAATATAGACGGCATCAAAGAGGACACTTTCAGTAGTCATAATTGAAGCATCTATTTTGTATTCCATGTTTGAGTCACTAGTGACCGTACCGCCATGTGGTGATACAATTTTTACAACTGCCTTTTCGTTTTCCAAAGCTTCTTTCATTTCTTCAAATTCCTTATTATTAAAACCGTCGGCCATTAAGAATGCAACTTGGCGTGTGGCAATGGTGTCGAACTTTGTGTTGGCCTGACTTAGGGTAGGTGCCATGTCCAGATAAATTTTCTTCTTGCCTGGTTGGTGGTCTTCTACTTTGGCATCGGCGCCTATTGCCTGATTGATGGGTCTCTTTATATCATTTGGAATTACAATGCCCAGATTTGAACTGACTTCTTTTGCCAAGCTCTCATCAATTTGGGCAATAAGCCATAACATACGTTCTTTTATATGGTCATGATTGCATTTGCCAAGTTCGAAAGAATAGGCATCGGCCACATGTTGTTTCTCCCAATCAGCCAAACTTCTATAAAATAGAGCGGGTTGCGAGAAATGATCACTAAAACTCTCGCTTCGTGCCCTAATTTTTTTGGCATCGATATGTTCTTGATGGCTTTCAAAAGCACCTTCCTCCACTGAAGATAGATAGGGGCAACCGGCGCTTAATGTATTTGGAAAATAGGCTGTTTGGCCTTTAGGTATTTCCATCTGCATTTGCCCATCCCTTTGATTATTGTGAACAGCAGCAACAGGCCTATTAATCGGAATTTGGTGGAAATTAGGACTACCCAACCTTGAAAGTTGTGTATCCCTATATGAAAATAATCGTCCTTGTAGCAATGGGTCGTTCGTAAAATCAATTCCGGGTACAATATTTCCAGGAAGAAAAGCCACTTGCTCAGTCTCGGCAAAGAAATTTTCGGGGTTACGGTTAAGTACCATCTTTCCAATAATTTGAACAGGTACCATTTCTTCAGGTATAAGTTTTGTTGGGTCTAACAGGTCGAATTCAAATTTGTGTTCGTCCTCTTCGGGTACAATTTGTAAGCCGAGCTCCCATTCGGGAAATTGTCCGGCGTCAATAGCATCCCACAAATCCCTTCGGTGAAAATCGGAGTCTGCACCACTAATTTTAACGGCTTCATCCCATGTAACGGAATGTACTCCTAATTTGGGTTTCCAATGAAACTTTACAAAATGTGCTTTACCCTCCTTATTTATTAGTCGGAATGTATGTATACCAAATCCTTCCATCATACGGAAGCTGCGCGGTATCGCTCTATCACTCATTAACCAGATTTGGTTGTGAAGCGTTTCAGTTGTCAAAGAAACAAAATCATAAAAGGTATCGTGTGCTGATGCCGCCTGTGGGATTTCCTTGTTGGGTTCAGGTTTAACCGAATGGATTAAGTCTGGAAATTTCATGGCATCCTGAATAAAAAAAACTGGCATATTATTGCCAACAAGGTCCCAAGTCCCTTCTTGGGTGTAAAATTTTACTGCAAAACCTCTAACATCACGTGCCATGTCAGTGGAACCTTTGGAACCACCAACTGTAGAGAACCGAACAAATACAGGGGTTATTCTTGAGGTGTCCGTAAAAATACCAGCTTTCGAATATTTCTCGATACTCTCATAGAGTTCAAAATAGCCATGTGCTCCGCTACCGCGAGCATGGACGATGCGTTCAGGAATTCGCTCATGGTCAAAACTGTGGATTTTTTCCCTAAGTAAAAAATCCTCCAACAAGGTAGCCCCTCTCGGTCCTGCCTTTAAAGAATTGTTTGTGTCGCTAACCTTTAAGCCTTGCCTGGTAGTCAGAGCTTTATCACTGTTATCGATTGTGAATTTATCCAGTTGCTTTGATTTTTCATTACTTGCGGAAATGTTATCTTTCTTTTTCATAATGTCATCTTAATTTAATTTTTTTATAATTTATGAGTATATCTTTCGCTGTCTTTGAGGTTTTAGACCAAGCCATAATTGTATAGTTTTTATGCGAAGAGATTTGTTATACCTTACCTTATAATTTTCTACGTATTCCACGTTCAATTTTTAAACTGTTTATAAAGTCTTCGCCTTTGTTTAATAGAACCAACCATGACCTTTTAATTTATTACCTGAGTTCTAATTATTAAATATTTTACATTAAAATTATTTAGTATATAGGCAGAGCATTGACTAATTAAAACATTTTATTAACCCAAACCATATTGATTTAGAATTGATACACACAATGGGCTTATATGAAAATCAGTACATATACAAGCGTTACTTTTTGTAATGTATTAATGTTTTATACGTTGAATATTAGGAGTGAGAATAAAAAGAGATTGGAAAAATATTCAGTTGTTAAAGAGAAAAACACTGTTGAAAAATGTGTTGTTAAGGCAGGTAATTTAGAAAGTTAATAAGACATAATTTATACCATATTCTGACTTAACCTTAATTGATATTTGTTTATGTCTGATGTTGTTTTCATCAAAGAAACCTAAAAATAAGTTTCTAAAGAAGAGCTTCGAAATGCCCTTTCCCATATCTTCAATTGCTGCATATTTTCCTTTAAGAGCATCAGTTAGATATATCCAATGAAAAAAGTTCAAAGAATCTAATTTCTAAATCTATGAGCCGAGAATAACGATGTCTTAAATTAAAGAAGAATTTGTTTGTTTTTATATCAGTTCTTCTTAAGCTAAATAGGAGGAAAGCAATACACGATTATACTGTTGTTTGACTCTAGTGTACTGCCGTTAGGCCTGTCTACCGAAGTTAAGTGGGCTTGGTCGTTTTTTTTGGCGATGCAAAAAATGAACAAAACACGAACTCTGGTATTGTTTATTTTTTATCTTTTTCTAAATCACACATATTTTTGAAATTGATTCCCGAAACCATAGGCTAAATTATTTCCAAGGCTTCAAGAATTATTTACGATCATGCATCTCCACTACAGAAGAAGATAGACCCAACAACGTACTTTGTAGGCAATGTTCAACAGTTTAAACCACGTGATTTCCACAATATCAAAATCTATTATTCGGGTTTTACGATTTTCGGAACCCTGGTTTTAATAGGTAGACGGATATTTTATGGGGCCTATTGAAAAATAATCAAACTTAGAATTGTCGATATGTAAGGAGTTTTATGTTTTTGAATGTTTAAAAAGATTCAAAAAGAAGTAACCTAACTGACGATTTGGGCAAGTCTACAATGACGCTGAAATCTTTGCTGCTCAATATTTGTTCACGGTCCAAGTCCAAATTATGTTTGTCGTCCAATAAATATTCGCTACACTTTAATTGGTTTTGAAAAGGAACATTCTTCATCTGGAGTTTATAGCGTGAGGCATCATCTTCAAAATTGCTTAACAAAACAGCTATTTTTCCGTCACTCAATTGGGTAGAGGCAATGATAGACACACCTGTTTCCTGATTATTCCCAACGGTAGAAACCCGAGTGCCCAATTGTACCATTTTATGATAGGCTTCTAATGCATGAATTGCTTTTTTGGGTACTCCTGATGCATCAAAAAGCCCAAAACGAAATATGGTTCCAAAAGCGGAATAGTATTGTGCCATATCCAGTTCTGTATCTTGCATATAAGATAAAACTGCAACAGTAAATGCTGACCCAGGGGCGGCCATTGTTTGGGCCAATCCATCTCGTGATTCGGCTCTGCTTTTGCCAGACCAAGATGTTACGTAATTCCATTCGGAGAGACTGATTTCCGTATCTTTAAATCCATGTTTCCTTATGGTAGCGTTTGATGTTTCTATTCTTTTCATGAAGTCATCGGTACTTTTACTATAGATGTGATAAGAAACAAAGTCTAAAGGGGAATTGGTTTTTTTACAATGTTTAAGGAAAGCCTCCCCAAGCTCACTATCCATGTTATAGGCAAGTGCTGGCCCTCCAATTTTCAAGTTTGCATCCAATTTTTTTAAGGTCTTGGCCGTTATTTCATACAATTGAAGATACTGTTCTTGAGTTCCTGACCAGCACTCTGCTATGTCCGGCTCATTCCAAACTTCCCAATATTTAATATCCCAATTAAAGCCTTCGGCCCAGCCCATATTATAATGCTGTACTATCCGAGAACAAATGCGCGCCCATTTTTCAAAATCGGACGGAGGATGGATGTAAAATTTTGGCTCACCATGCTCAATACTTTCTCCCAACCTAAATATTACTTTTGCGCCAAGATCCAAGATCGACTTTATATAAATGTCCGTCTTTTTGAAATGATAGTTTGCCGGATCATTTTCATCGGCATTAAAGTTTGGAAAGATGGTGTGAACATCAACCGTTTCTTCATCGGAATATCGTGTATCATGCAGGCGTACATGTGGAGGGCCGAAGGTTTTGAAATATTCACTATTATCAAATGCATTTCCCAATCTAATTCTCGGACCGCCGTTGACCCCGTTCAAGGGTTTGAAACCACCCATGGTTTTGGATAGATCAACCGTAAACTCAGGCAATATTGCTGTGACATTGCCTTGAGCTAGTAGAACATTTCCAATTATTAATCCTAAAAATAAAAAAACACCAAAGAGTGCTGACTTAATACAAGTGTTTACTTTCATGAATTTTTGGATAAGTTTTATGGTAGAAAATCTAAGTTACAATTTTTTTGCACTTACGATAATAATCATGGATTTATAAAAATATATGTGTTGAAAACCCTAGCGGAATGACCATTAAATATCAAATCACTGATAATAATACCTGTCAGTTTCAGGACAAAGACAATGAATTTGAATAAGTCATCAATGGAAAAATCAAATAAATCCAAAGGGGGTGGATTATAAGACCAAAAAGAGTATACCATTAATTTTTAAGTTGATCTAGTCTAAAATGGCTAATTTAAGAGACTAAAATAGAATTACCCCAGTTTTCAAAAAATATGAATTACACAAACCCCAAATACCGCTTCCTTTTTATAATATTAGCCATATTCTTCATGGGTTGTAAAACTGCTCCACAGGAAGATTCCGGTAAAGAAATTACTTTACGTCTAACTCCTAGTTCTGATAATCCTAGGAATAGCGAAGGGGATTTTATCCAGCTAAAAGATGGGCGAATATTGTTTGTTTATACCCATTTTACGGGTGGAGCAGGGGATCATGCCAAAGCTTATCTTGCAGGGAGATATTCCAGTGATGGCGGCCAAACCTGGGCACAAGAAGATGTTAGTATTTTACCCAACGAAGGTAGAATGAACGTGATGTCCGTTTCTCTTTTGCGGTTAAGTGATGGAAGTTTGGCGCTTTTTTACATTAGAAAAAACTCCGAAACGGACTGTATACCCTATATGCGTATTTCTACTGATGAGGCACACACTTGGAGTGAGCCGATCAGATGTATGGAAGACGAAGGATATCATGTTATAAATAACGACAGATTGCTTCAGTTGCCCAATGGCAGAATCATTTATCCCACTGCACTACATGGTGAGGTTGAATCTAGTATGACTGCTAATGGAAAAATATATTCCTATTTCTCGGATGATCTAGGGAAAAGTTGGTCCAAATCCATGGAGGTACCCAATCCTAACAACGTCGTGTTGCAAGAGCCAGGAATCGTGGAATTAGATCATGGAAAAATGATGCTTTTTTGTCGGACAGATGCAGGTGTACAATACTTCTCCTATTCGGAAGATAAGGGGGAAACCTGGTCGCCCATCGTAGCGGGAAATATAAAATCGCCACTTTCCCCAGCTTCGATAGAGCGCATTCCAAAAACAGGGGACTTATTGCTGGTCTGGAACAACAATTACGAAAATTCAAGAGACGGCGGCTATCGAACTCCATACAACCTTGCCATATCCAAAGATGAAGGAAAAAGTTGGGAGAAGATAAAGACCATTGAAAGTGACCCTGATGGATGGTATTGCTACACGGCAATAGAGTTCCTTGATGATCATGTGCTTTTGGGGCATTGTGCAGGAGATAGAAAGGGCGGGCATGGTTTGGCTACTACACAAATTACCCGCCTTAGCTTAGATTGGATTTATCAGGAGGCTACCGAAAATCCCAAAGTGGCATCAGATCAAAATGGTAATATCCAATTGGCACCCAAGGACGGAACCTCCAAAATTTATTATACACTTGATGGCTCCCTGCCCAAACCGGAAAATGAATTGCGATATAAAGAACCGATTGTAATTACCAAGAAAGCCACGTTGCGTATGCAGGCATTTTCGGGAGACAAAACTCCTAGTCAGATCGTATCCGTTGAAATTGGTACTGATCTATTTGAAGAGGCGCAGCAACTGGCGGAGAAGCCTACAGCGGGGCTACATTATAAATATTACAATGAAGAATTAAGCAAGGCGAGATGCCTTGAAAAAAAGCAGGAAACAGCAGCAGGTATAATCCCACAATTTTCCATAGAATATAGTGAACAGACAGAAAATTTCGGTTACGCCTTTGATGGATATATAAATGTCCCAAAAGATGGTTTATACACCTTCTTTCTTGAATCCAACGATGGAAGTGTGCTATTCCTGAATGATGAAGTGCTCATCGACAATGACGGGGCGCATGGCAATTACGAAAAAAAAGGTTCAATTTCTTTAAAAACCGGAATGCATAAAATCGCGCTCAATTATTTTCAGCAAGGCGGTGGACGTAAATTGACCTTATCTTGGCAAAGTGGCGATTTCGAAAAGGTAGAAATTCCATCAAATATGCTTTTTCATAGCAATTGATTATTTCAAGACACTTTTAATTGCAGTAGGTATTACATTATAAGCTTATGTTCTGTAGCAAGAGGGGGTACGATTCCCCGACTTCCAGGTTATGATTGATTGGCTTTATATATTGTTCTACAACGTTATTCTTCTATCCGATTATATTTTTTGAGTGTTTCAATGAGTAAATCGTGAGGTAAAGCATAGGTCTCATTTCCATAAATACTTTCCATAGTTTCTGCGGCTACAATTGAAGTTATTTTTTCAAAAAGGCTATTTCCCTCTTTAAGTAATTTCAGTAAATTTTTTCGGTACGAAGTTAGGATTGGAAGTCTGTACGCCTTGGTCTAATAATTGTTCGTTTTCCCATAAATGTTCTTCATTCGCACCAGTTTCTTGGTAATCGAATCTCTAAATGAAAAATAAACATACCATCTTTTGGAAAGATTACCCTTTGCGGTATAGATTTTTGGAGCTGAAAAATTTGGTTTTGTAGATAAATCGTATTCTAAAACGTGTTCACTTTTATGTTCAATCGTAATTACTTCTAGAAATATAGACATAAAAAAAACGGTTTAGAGTGAACTAAACCGTTGTTTTGGTTGATTTTACTAATGTAGCGAGAGGGGGGCACGATCCCCCGACCTCCGGGTTATGAATTCTGAGACATTTGTACCAATATGGTCTCATTTTATTATTAATCAGTTGTTTATAAACGTATTATATATTTATGAAATCCTATAAAGCCATGTAAAAACATCAAATGTTGTACCTATGTTGTACCCAAATTTTGTATATTTAAGTATCCAAAATAGTAGTTATGGCAACAATACAGGCAGTTTTAAGGATGAAACCAAATAAGGCGGGATTATTTCCTATCGCCATTCGTGTAACCAAAGATAGAAAATCATCTTACCTTTTTAGTGGACAATACATTGACGAGAAGTTTTGGGATAGTAAATTCAACAGGGTTAGAAAATCACATCCTAATTCAAACCGTTTAAATAAGCTAATGGCAAAGAAGCTATCAGAAGCAAACGATAGACTAATTGATAGTGATACTGAAGTTTCAGGGCAATCTGCCAAGAAAATAAAAAAGAAAATAATTGGTAAATCTAAATTGGATTTTTTTGAAGCTAGCGAAATATTTCTTTCAAATCTCTTGAAAAGGAAGAAGTTCAACCAGCACTATAATCAAGAAAGGCGACTGAAAATTTTCAAGGAGTACTTAAAAAGTAAAGAATTGGTTTTTTCCAATTTGGATGTTATTCTTCTCAGGGGCTTTGAGACCTATCTCTTGTACGAGAGGAAGGTAGCTCAGAGAACGGCTATCAATTACCTGATGCTTATTCGAACAATTTATAATTTCGCCAGAGAGGAATTCCAAGTTGATGATAAGAACTATCCTTTCGGTAAAGGAAAAATCCAGATCAAATTTCCCGAAACTGAAAAAATCGGATTGAATATGGAAGAGGTGCAATTGCTTGAAACTGCAAATGATTTGACTCCCGCTCAACAGAATGCCGTAAATACATGGTTAACAAGTTTCTACTTTGCGGGGATAAGGGTCGGAGATGTCCTAAAATTGAAATGTCTTGATTTTAAAGACGATAGGCTTTATTATCGAATGGGCAAAAACAAAAAACTTGTTTCGCTAACGGTTCCTGAAAAGGCAAAGAAAATATTATATCAATACATGTCACTCAAGAAACACAAGAACGATTTAGTCTTCCCTTATTTAAAAGGTACTGATTTAAAGGACGAGAAGAGGGTCGCAACTCGGATTAAGACTATTACAAGAAACTTAAATCGACGATTGCAAATTGTCGCTGAAAAACTGGGTATCGAAAAGAAACTAAGTATGCATATAGCCCGACATACTTTTGGTAATATTTCAGGAGATAAAATACCTATTCAAATGCTTCAAAAACTATATCGTCACTCTTCGATTACGACGACCGTAAATTATCAATCAAATTTCATGCACAAAGAAACGGATGATGCCTTGGAAAAAGTTGTCAATTTCTAATATACAAACGGTATTTTCAACCAATAAATTGACCGATAAACTATTTTAGGTCGATAGGTTTCGAAAAATGGGTACATTATTGGATTAATAAAACCAAAATATGGAGCAAACCATTTTGGCTAAGAAATAATTCAATGCAAATCGTCTGCTTACAAGAAGAAGCTTTTTACGCCTTATTTGATAAGGTAGTCGAACATTTAGAGGAAAAATTAAACGATAAGCCTGCCAAATGGATCGATGGAGAGGAAGCAATGGGTATACTTAAAATAAAATCTACAACCACCTTACAAAAATTGAGGGATGAGGGAAAAATTGCGTTTTCCCAACCACAAAAGAAAATTATTCTCTACGACCGGGACTCTATAAATGAATATATTGAGGCAAATGTTCGTGAAACCTTTTAATTATGGAAGAAAGTTTAAAAGTTAATAAGGATTATAAAGAGGCTTTCAATCTTGGGTATGAATTGGCTAAAGAATTGAATTTGACTACGCCAATGTTTAAAGATACTAGTTACGATAACGAACGTATTAATGCTATGCAAGTAGGTATGGAGCAATATAGCAATGAAGTCGCTCAAGGGCAGCACAAAGAAAATATCCTACACATAGAATCGGATAAAAAGACATCCGATATTCAAAACATGGATGTAAAGAAGGTTGACCGTAAAGATTTCGACAAAGGATTGGACTTCTCCAGATAAGCAACAGGAAACTAACTAAATCCTGAACACTGGCTATAGGTCAACATATTTGGTTTTTACACCAACTAGCAATTCCTTACGTAAACAATGGTTTATACTTTTCTTTTATGTTAAAATTCTGTCTACTTGTAGGACAATCTTGTAGGCAAGTGTGTAAGCCTCCCCTAACTAGAACTGCTTAGTTTTCTAAAACTTCATTAAAGTTGACCTCATCCTATTAAACCTCCGTTCCATGAGTAGTTTAAATATTTTGCCAGCCCCCCGTTTTCGATATTTTACTCATTAAAGAATAACCCACAAGACCAGAGATGATAACTGTTGTTGCAATGCTAGCCAAGAATAAACGCCAGATAAAGAAGATATCTCACTAAATAGTGCAAAAATACCTGCTCCCATTAACTAAGCATTCGTGTGGTCGGTACGACCGAACATGAACGCGGTGTTGACTAAAGTGGGTCGGTTATAGAGTTACTATGGGGATTGGTATGGAAGCGGTGAACGGTCTTATGGTTGAATTTCTCGTTCAAAACGGACTCATGGTCCGTTTTTGATCTCTTTTGAGAGTTGTTTTCCAACCAAGCGTTCCTTATTTGGAAATCATCTTCTTTTTTTATCAAAAATCTTGATATTGGATATAGGCTGTCCGTTACAGCCAGTGCGCCGTTCAATCTTGGGGACGTATATTTTGTTTTTCCAGTTTCCTGAGCCAATGCTTTGGCGGCCCCCTGCTGTCGAAGACCATCAAGGTCACCAACTTTCCTTTTTTGCACATGGGGCATATCCCGTGCCGCAGGGGCTCCCTTGTGATCTTGGTCGCGATACCACCGATCTGGACCCTTACAACGGGCAATACGGTCTTCTTCCTGCAACTGCTCAAGATCCCGTAATGACGTATGCGTACGAACCCTTTGGGCAGCACATGCATGGAAAAGCGCCTGATGAACTCGGCATCCGGCAACCGCACCAACGATTTTTTGCCCCCATGACGGTAATCCTTCACGGAAAAGGTCACCGAGCCCTCCTCCAGGTTCCTTATGCGATGGTTGCTTATGGCGATCTTATGGGTGTAGCGTCCCAAGTATTCCACTACCTGTGGCGGGCCTAGGAACGGACGCTTGCAATAGACTACCCAGTTTTGCCCGAACAGGTTTTGGTAAAAGGAAGGGGATTGCCGCTTTCCCTGCTCCTTGCGCAGTCCGGCCACGAACCGTGCCCTGAACACGCTGCCCATTGCCTTTACGGGGAACAGGTATTTGCCCTTGCTACGGCCATACTTCCACTTGCCGCCCGCCGTCACGCCTCCGCCCGGGACGATGCAGTGCAGATGTGGATGCAAACTCAGGTTCTGGCCCCAGGTATGCAAAATGGCGACCATGCCCGTTGTTGCCCCCATAAACTTCGGGTTTTCACCAAAATCCCTGATCACCGACCAGGCCGTTCTGAAAAGCAGGCCGTAAAGCTGCTTCGGTTCGTGCAGGCACAGCTTGTTCAGCGTATCGGGCATGGTGAAGACCACATGGAAATAGGGCACGTTCAACAGTTCTTCCTCTCGCGCCCTGATCCACGCTTCCCGCTTGTGCCCCTGGCACTTCGGGCAGTGTCTGTTGCGGCAACTATTGTAACTAAGGTGCAGTCGGCCACAGGATGGATCGTCGCAGCGGTCGATATGGCCGCCAAGGGCCGCGGTACGGCATTTGCGCAGCGCATGGAGCGTCCTTGCCTGCCAGCTGTCGGAGCAAATGCCCGATAGGCCCTCCCTGTTCCGTTCCAATACACCGGCCACTTCATGGGCCGCGGCGCTCATTGCGCCTTGCCGTAGAGTTTTTCCAATGGGCTAAAGGCCGTGCCCTGCTTATAGCGCGAAACGTGCAGATACACTAAAGTGGTCCGGATATCCACATGGCCCAAAAGGTCCTTAAGGGTCATGATGTCCAGGCCCATTTCCAAAAGGTGGGTCGCATAGCTGTGCCTGAGAGTGTGGGTGGTCACCTGCTTCCGTATCCCGCTCTGTTGCCGGGCCTGTTTCACCACCCATTGTACACCATTGGCGGATAGCCCTACCGCCCTGCCTTGCGCATCGTTACCGTTAAAAAGCCATTGTACGGGACTTTCCGATGCCAGGTGCTTGCGTACCCCGCGCACCAAAAGACCGCAGAGGGGAACGTAGCGGTCCTTGCGCCCCTTCCCTTGGCGCACGTGGAGCTGTTCCCTGTCCATATCGATATCCTTTATATACAGGTTGCGGAGTTCAAGGCTGCGCAGCCCACAGCCGTAGAGAAGGGCCAGCATCAATCGGTGTTTGTGAAGCTTTGGGGTTTTTATAAGCAGCCTTGTCTCTTCCTCGCTCAGCACCACGGGCAGTTTCTTGGGCCGCTCTATCGAAGGTAGCGCGACCCGGTGCTCTTCAAGACCATATACCCGGTAGAGGTAACGCAGACCATATACCGTATGCTTGAAGAAACTGTCGGAAGGCGTTTTGCCCTGCGACTTTAGATGATGGAGATAATCCAGAAGCTGCTCCCGGTCCAGATCGAGCGGACTGCACTTGAAATGAAGTACGATATGCGCCAGGCAGCGCGCATAATTGGTAAGGGTGCTCTGGCTCTTGCCGGAGAGTTCTACCGATCGTTTTAGCTTTTGGTAGGTTACATTAAATTCGGGAACGTTTTGACGGGCCCTTTCGAGAAGGGTACTACTTTTTTTTCATAATTTAGATCTTAAGGATTGTACAATACTTAAAGGTAGTGAACGGTAAAAACTTGAAGCTACCTTTAGGTTTAGTTCAACATGGTGCCTATTCCTATAGATACAATTTCTATAAGCGAAAGTTTTTTTTAATTCTGAATTAAATTAAAAGCGTCTTAAACGATTTATGACTGCTTATTATATTTTTAAAAACTATACTGAAACATCGCTTGTATTCTAGACGCATTACCTTTGTCTTTATTTTGAAGTCGATGATTACCATATAAATAAGCAATACCTACGTGAAAATTTTCTAAAGGTGTCGCGATATAATTGGCTTCAAGATAACTTGCCGATTTATATATATTTGGAAGTTGCTGATTTACATCTTCTACTGAAACATGGCTTCCTACAAGCGTAGAACTCATTTTATCGTTCCACCAATGCTCGTAAGCTAAATAACCTCCTCCGGCTTTTAAAGCAGTTAATTTATTTGCTGCAAGTGAAACAGCATCCAAGCCCAAACCAGAAATATCTAATATATAATGACTTATTCCCTTTCCTGTCACACCCATAAACATCAACTTATCGTGTTTAGTGCCATTTGCTGTTTTAAATGTATTTATATAACCCGCAACATTTAAACCGTAACCGAATTCGTGTTTGGTATCTAGTTCAGCATTAAGATAAGAGATGTCTCGAAACATCTTTGCAAATGACAGTTGTCCCCAATCATCTGTATGTGTAATATTCGACACCAAATCTGGAAATGATACATAGCCTGGGTCATCTTGAACCAATGGTGTAAAATCTGAATTATGGGTTTCTACTGCAATATTGAGTGTGGTCTTTTTGTTTAAATCGTGAACAAAACGAATCATCTCATTTCTAATGGTAGGTGAAGAATTCGCACCTTGAAAGTCTACTTGATTTGGCGTCGCTTCCAGATTTGCAAAGGTGGTCCAATCTCTACCAATGTGGAATTTCCAAACATTAATGTATGCCAACCGTAAGCGAAGACTATAATTATTTAAAGTTTCTGAAGAGTAAAAATCGGTTTCTACATAGGTATGAATATGTTCATTACCTGCTGTAAAATTGCCATCAAAACCTACCCGTGTTTGTCTTGCATCGAAAGACAATCTCGACTTTTCTTGTAATTTATTAGGATTAACAGGAATGTCAGAATTTTTAAACGCGCCTGTGTTTTTAATATTTGGACCAACATCGAACGTACTAACCAACTTTACATAGCCAGAAATAGCGTATTTTTGATATTTTGGCTCTGGTGATTGTGGGTGTCGTATTTGTTTGATACTCAAAGAGTCTTTATTTACTATTACTTTTTCCTGTTGGGAAAAGCAATTTATAGTAATTAAAACACCTAATAAAATGAGTGATTTCTGCTTCATGAGTTCCTATTTAAAGTTGGAATAATCCCATTGGTATCGCATGGAAACCTAAACGTTTTACTTCATCTTCAATTGTTTTTATTTCTACCATTTTAGAAGTATGCATTGTGAATTTTACGGAAATTTTTGAGATTCCAAAATTACATTCTTAACGCCATCTTTTTTAATTATCGCATTAAATATTTTGTCTAAATCTTCCTGTTTTTGTGCATCTGTTCCAAAAACCTTTCCGTGGTTTCCTGGGATTGTAAGCTCCCCCTTAAACCGAACTGTTTATAGGGAGGAGGTCATAATTTTAAACAGTATGAGAAAGAGTAAATTTTCACCCGTCCAGATTGCATCGCCCTGATAGACCATTGATGCTTCGTTGATGTTTAAATGTAACCATCATTACTTGCTTTAATACTCAGGCTTTTTGTACCAAAAGGGTCAGACAATGTTGCTATGGTTTGAGCTTTTTTAACATAGTCGTGAATATTAATTTTCTTATGTAAGAAACCCGAACGTTCTTCTTTTATCCAATGGTTTTCAGTAATTATTATTTACTGTTTTTGGTACGTTATTAACCGTTATAAAATCAGTTATAGGAATTGCATCACTTTGATTGCCCTTTGTGGGCACAAATTGAATGCCCACAAGTACAATTAATAGTACAATGGCAATTCTTTTAATAAATTTCATACTCCAAATGGTTTATTAATTGATGTTAATTTTGTTTTTAGTTCTTTGATTTGGTTTCCATTCCCATTTCCATATTACCTTCATTATCAGTATGCGACTTCATAAAAAACCGTTCCGCAACAAATATTAATATAATTCCAATTGCCGCAACTATAAGCACCATTGGGTCATTGAGATATTTTAAATAAAGAAAGGCAACGAGTACGGCTATATCCATTACAATGGCTATTAACGGAATGATAGGTTGAAATTTTACATCCTTTTTTAAGTGGCGGAAAAGCCCCCAATGAATAGCTATATCCATTATAAGATAAAAAATAGCTCCTATAGAAGCAATCCTCGTTAAATCGAACAGAACAGTCAATAAAATAGCAAGAGAAGCCGTAAATATAAGGGCTGGATTTTTAAAATTTCCTAATTTTTTTAAGGATGGAACTTGCTTCATATTACTTAACATCCCTAATAAGCGCGATGCAGAAAACATACTAGCTAAAACTCCAGAAAAGGTCGCTACAATTGCTATGGCTATAGTAATCCATAAACCCCATTCTCCAAAAACGGGTTCTGCCGCAGCTGCCAACGCATAATCTTTTGCTTTGATTATTTCAGGGATGCTTAAACCTCCTGCAACAGAAAGTGCCAATGCTACATATATAACAGTGCAGATAAGGATTGAGTACACAATAGATCTACCAAGGTTTTTATGAGGATTTTTAATATCTCCACCTTGATTCGTGATTGTTGTGAATCCTTTATAGGCAAGGATTGATAATGCCAGTGCTGCTACAAAGGCAAGTCCTTGTGGCATAGTTTCAGAATTATTAGGAATATAATCCCCTGTAATATCTGCAATCCCAGAAATTATTAGGCCTACAATGGCGAGCAATGCAATACCTGCAACCTTAATAATTGCTGTAAAGGTTGCTGTTGCTCCAATAACTTTATTACCTAAAATATTCAATATATAGGCAGTTACCAAAAGTAGAATACCAAGAATGGACGCATAACCGGCAAAACTTTCGGGAAATAGCCGAAGCGTGTAAGCTCCAAAAGTACCCGCCACTAAACTTTCCGAAACTACCATTGAAACATACATCAACAAGGAAAAGACACCCGTTGTGGTTCCTGGGCCGTAGGCTCTATTGAAGAATTTAACAACACCTCCAGAGGATGGAAAAGCATTGGAGAACTTCACATAAGAATATGAACTAAATCCTACCACAATGGCACCTGCAATAAAAGCAACTGGGAATAGGTCTCCAACCAACTCCGCTATTTGGCCCATAAGGACAAATATTCCGGCACCAATCATTACACCTGTGCCTAAAGATATAGAACCTATTAGGGACAGTTTATTATTTTCTTTTATGGGAGTCTCTTTTATAGGATTTTTCATTTCGTTGATTTCTCAGGTTTTATTTTAAATATTTTCTATTGGCTTACTTGCTGAATATAGCTAAAATACTTACCAATAAAGGAACGATTATCAGTAGGACTGCCAAGTATTGAATAATTGCTACGTATTTATAATTCATTAAAATCGAACAGATAACCCAGCTCCTCCTCCAAAACGACTATCGTAACTCCCCATTAAAGAAAAATCTCTGGACAACATATACTCCGCACCAGCAGTACCTACCTTTTCAAAAATTGCAGAATCAACTAAAATATCACCACAATAGTGCATATCAATAGTAAATGACATTGTAGAAAGAAATACTACAATAGCTGTTAACAAGGATGATATTTTACGAAATGTCTGTTTCATTACTGGTGTTAAAATTCAAAAAGTTTAATGATTTATGTTAAAAAAAGACCCAAGTAAATACTTAGGTCGTTTCTCTTTAATCTAAAAAAAATAGCGTTTATCCCAACATTGCCAGCAACTTCTCAGCGACTAACTCAGATGAAGCTGGGTTCTGTCCAGTGATTAAATTACCTTCTTGAACTGAATATGGATTCCAATCTTCTCCTTTGGAATAAATTCCACCATTTTCCTTCAACATATCTTCTACTAAGAAAGGTACTATGTCTGTTAATTGTACAGCTTCTTCTTCAGTATTGGTGAATCCAGTTACTTTTTTTCCTTTGACTAAAGGATTACCGTTAGTGTCTTTTGTATGCTTGAATACTGCTGGTGCGTGACAGACTGCTCCAACTGGTTTATTATTGTTGTAGAAACTTTCAATTAACGCAACAGAGTTTTTATCTTCTGCAAGATCCCATAATGGACCGTGACCACCTGGATAAAAAACAGCATCATAATCAGCTTGATTTATGGTGTTAAGTTTTAATGTCTTGCTTAATACGGCTTGGGTTTCTTTATCTTTATTAAAACGCTCCGTAGCAAGTGTGCTAAAATCTGCAGTAGCACTTTTAGGATCAATAGGTGGCTGTCCACCTTTTGGAGAAGCTAAAGTAACAGCAACGCCTTTGTCTTTTAATAAATAGTATGGACTTGCAAATTCTTCAATCCAAAATCCTGTTTTTTCTCCTGTGTTTCCTAATTGATCGTGACTTGTAAGCACGAATAATACTTTTTTCATAATTTTATTTTTTTAATCTGAGGTAACTCAGAATGATTATTATTTAATCTAATACAGTTACTAAATCTGCTGTACTCTTTCTTACTTTAACTAGATCTACTAACCAATCTTCTTTTGGTGCTCTCATTCCTATTGGTAAGAGTACAGCACTGCGTAACCCTTTTTCTCTTAGACCTAATATTTTATCTACAGCAGCAGGATCAAAACCTTCTAATGGAGTAGCATCAAGGCCTTCATAAGCAGCAGCAGTTAATGCTAAAGCAAAAGCGATATAGGCTTGTTTTGCTGCGTGGTTAAAATTTTCTTCGGCATCTTTTTGAGGATAAGAGTCTAATAGCATTTGTCTGTAATTCTCCCATCCTTCGTTTTTAAATCCACGTACCTCATTGGTTAAATCAAACATATGGTTAATTCTATCTGCTGTATACGTGTCCCAAGCAGCGAATACTAAGAGATGAGAACAATCTGTAATCACGGATTGATTCCAAGCTACGGGCTTAATTTGTTCTTTAATCTCTTGGTTGGTAACCACGAAAATCTCAAAAGGTTGCAATCCACTTGACGTTGGAGCAAGGCGAGCAGCTTCTAAAATTCTATCAATTTTTTCCTGTGCTACTTTTTCGCCGTTCATTGCTTTTGCAGCGTATCTCCAATTTAATTTATCTAATAATTCCATTTGTATATTGTTTCTTTTTTTATAACTTAATACTGTTCCAAGCTGCGTGATAAGCTTCCTCGATATGATTTTCTTCTATTTTAAATGCTCCCTGTTTTTGCATTACTATTAAAAATGACAATGGATTAATAGTATAAGCATAAAGTAAATAATCTGACATAGGCTTGATTATCTGCTCATCTTTACCTCGTTGCCATAAATCAAGTAATGGTTGCAGGTGCTTTATGCCTTCTTGTCGACTAGCTTCATCAATGATAGGCGTATTGTCACATTGCGCTAAAAAAATCGCATTTTCTGTTTGTTTTGTCTTGAAATCCGCAATTCGTTTCCAAACAACTTCGAAACCTTTTGCCACAGACATGCTCTCTATATAAGATTCAAAAGCATATGCTGTAAATGATTCCTTAACCTCTATATATACTTTATTTACAAGATCTTGTTTGTTTTCAAAATATAAATAAATAGTAGCTGGAGAAACATTCGCCAATTTCGCAATTTTTGAAATGGGTGTAGCGTGAAAACCATTATTATTAACCAATGAGATGGTTGCATCAACTAATGCCCTTCTCTTTATTTCACTTTTCGATAATTCAGTCATCTTATAAATTCTCATACAAAAATACAACTAAAAATGAACATTCATTCTTTTTTATGATAGTCTTAAGGTTTTAAGTTGAGATTTCGCAGGTATTAAGTTCTCGTCAATATACTTTTGCAAAAAAATGATAAAATAAACTACCCGCGTCAGGCAGACGGAGTGTCAAATTTGAATTTTAATCTCTACAATGAAAACCTAAGGTATTAATACTTTCCCCTTAACACGAGGTAAGCCTCCTTGAACAATTAGTGATAAAATTTTAAGCAAATCTTAAGAAAGCCCTAATAGAATTCTAAATTTAGAGCTTAACTTTTGTCCATGCGAATTTTAATAGTAGAAGACGAACCAGGCATATTTAACTTCCTCAAACAAGGTTTGGAAGAAGAGTCATACCCGGTAATATCTCTGTTTGGTCTTTCCGCTATAGTGCTCCTGTAGCTTGGGGAACTATTTTAAGAGCGATCATTCTAATTATTTTAATGATTTCTTAGGTCGTTGTTGCCCTATTCTAATCGGTGATGCTCCAATATGTTCAGATTACCATCAAATTCATATAGATGAGGAATCCCGGTATCCACTTCGACTTTTTCAATATCGAGAGTCGAAATATGTTCTAGATGCGCTATCAAGGCGCGCAATGAATTGCCGTGTGCCGAGATGAGTACTGTCCTGTCCTTTGCCAATTGGGCTGCAATTGCCTCAAAAAAGTAATTGACGACCCTTTTCGAGGTATCCTTTAATGATTCGCCCAAGGGCAGCAAAGAGGGATTTACCTGTTTATATTTCGGATCAAATTTCGGATTTCGTTCATCTTCCTTGGACAGAATAGGGGGCGCTATGTCAAATCCCCTTCGAACATTCAAAAAATAATCTTCCCCTATCGCATTGCGAACCTCTTCCTTGTTCTTGCCCTGCCAATCCCCGTAGTGCCGTTCGTTCAGTTTCCAATGGTAACGGGTGTCCACGTGCATCTGTTCGGCCGTTTCCAATAAAATCCAAGCCGTTCGGATGGCACGTGTTAGGTAGGAGGAAAAACATATATCTATTTCAATAGTATTACGCTTCAAAATCTTACCCGCATTTTTGGCTTCTTCGATGCCTTCCGGGGCAAGGTCGATATCCGTCCATCCGGTAAATATATTTTTTAGGTTCCACTCACTTTTTCCATGTCTTACCAATATCAATTTTCCCATTTTATTTTTTTTTTAAATTGCGTTACGGTTCTATCCCATTATTGATGTTGCGTTCATGTTTCCCTCCGTTTTCCTATAAATGACAGTATTTTAATATGGGAATAAATAAAAATTCCTCCGTAGTATAATTTACTTGAAATTTCGTTGATAAACTCGACTTTTTCGTGTTTTATAATGTTTTTAACGCCTTTGATAAATAGGTGTAACTTTTGCTTTGCAATGCTACCTTGAAATTTTCCAAATGTGCCGCGTACCATAATCGACCCCGAATTAAACATAGATTGTATTTCTTCGACCTGTACGGTGGTGACCACGTTGTTTTTCGCAGCGCGGAGATTTTATAACCATCCGATGTATAGCTAATAATTGTATTGTCAGTATGATCAAAATAATAAGTTTTAGGAATTAAATGGGATTTCCCCTGTAATAGATAGGCCAAGTGGCCGTGGTAATTGTTCATGAGTACTCATGCACTTGTGCCAGTTGTTAAATCTGCCGTAATCATCTTTTAAGATTACGGTTTTTGATTTATTTCGTTAGGTTCAGATACCGCCAGTAAGCTGCTAATGATGATTTCCTTCTCCATCGGGAAGTAGGCAATTTTTAGGATAGTTTAGAGGTTCTCGCTCAATGTTCTTACACCGAACTCTTCTAGTTTTATAGAATTTTATTAAACATATAACACTATGATGAATATCATAGTATTTAACGTGTTTGAAGCATATTTTTAGTCCTTTGGTTTTTCTGAAAACAAATTCAGCACATTAGAAAATGTTTTAGTGATCTCATAATTAATTGAATACAGGTGCAGATAAAAACTTGTTTTTTGATTTTGTGATATGGTAATGAAAAAGAGTTAAAAACACGAGAATGAAAAAAGTTAAAAATTCTAAGTATATACAGATTGTCCTGTTATTTTGGCTCTCTTTTAGTGCCTTAAATGCACAAGATGAGACTGAAAACCTTACAGAAGCAGTTTCCTATAAACCTATTGATTTTAATTTACAGGTAAAAAACATGCACTTGTGGAGAGGGCTTAGGGTTACCGACGCTCCTATGACCGGAGCTCTTTTACATTATACTTCAAAGAACGGTAAATTAGATGCGGGGTTTTGGGGCGGTGCAGGATTCAATGGAGACTATACCGAGGTTGATTATTATATTAGTTATACTACTCATGGGTTTTCAATAGCGTTATGGGATATTAATAATTACAGTGACTTTCCGGATGCAGAAATTTTTGATTATGATACATCCACTACATCCCACTTTGTGGATTTAACATTAGCATATACTTTTCAAAAAATTCCTTTAAAAGCGTCGTGGAGTACTATTCTCCTAGGTAGAGATAGCTATCTCACAGATGACGGAGAATTAGAGAATACCTTTACTAATTATGTAGAGCTTAGCTATAATATTTTTAAAAAGAAACATTCATCCTTGGGAGTCTCCATTGCTGGAGCATTTTCATTCGTTAATGACGCCCATTTTTATGGGGATAAAGTCCTAAATAATTTTGGAATTATTTATAGCAGGGATGTAAAAGTTTACCAAGATATTTACCTCCCCGTGTCTGTAACAGCTTTGTGGAATACCGATCAAAAGTTTGCAAGTATACAAGTCGCTATAAACCTTTTTTAAATCCCTCTTAGAAGGTTTAATTACCTGAGGTTCGCCTGCGTAAACAAAATTCTTTTTTTTTTGGAAGCTTACCTCGTGAGTTTGCACCGAGGTTGTTGATTCAATTTAGCCAAATAATTTTGCCTTTGTATATTTAGCATACATTTCTGCTATGTTGGTTATTGAAATCCCCTCTGGGCATTCTACTTCACAAGCACCTGTAAAGGAGCAACTTCCAAACCCTTCCAATTCCATTTGGTAGGTCATTTCTTGCACTCGTTTATGCGCTTCAGGATGTCCTTGCGGCAAGTTGTTAAGATGGTTGATTTTAGCTGATGTAAATAAGGCCGCAGACGCGTTCTTACAGGTAGCTACACAAGCACCACATCCAATACAGGCCGCAACATTCATTGCGTTGTCAGATACCTCTTTAGGAATAAGAATGGCATTAGCCTCTGGTGCAGTTCCTGTTTTTGCATTGATATATCCCCCTTGTTCCATGATTCTGTCAAATGCAGAACGGTCTACGATCAAATCTTTTAGTACCGGAAAAGAAGCTGCCCTCCATGGTTCGACAACAATAGTATCACCATCTTTAAAACTACGCATGTGTAATTGGCAGGTAGTGATATTATCGTGTGGACCGTGAGCACGACCATTTATAAAAACACCACATTGCCCGCAGATACCTTCCCTACAGTCATACTCGTAAGCGATAACTTTTTCGTTTTTAAGAACCAGCAATTCGTTTAAATGATCCAATGCTTCCAGAAAGGACATATCTTCTGTTAACCCATCTACCTTATATTCTTCTATTGCTCCTTTGGTATTCTGGTTTTCTTGTCTCCAAATTTTAAATGTAACTTTCATTATATGTCATTTATAACTTCTTACCGAAGGTTTTACAAATTCAAATTCTAGTTCTTCTTTGTGTAATTTAAAATCACCTTCATCGTACTCCCAAGCAGACACATAGGAATAGTTTTCATCTACGCGTACAGCTTCGCCATCCTCAGTCTGAAATTCTTCTCTAAAATGTGCTCCACACGACTCTTCACGTTCTAATGCATCTGTACACATTAAAATTCCTAACTCAATAAAATCAGCTAGTCGCAAGGCTTTTTCTAGTTCTGTATTTAGTTCATTACTGCTTCCTGTAACTTTTACATCACTCCAGAATCCATCTCTTATCTTTTTTATTTGAAGTATTGCTTTTTCCAGCCCCTCTTTATTACGACTCATAGCACATTCTTGCCACATGACTTTCCCTAATTCTCTATGGAAATGGTCTACAGTTTTGGTGCCGTTGATATTCAAAACTCTGTCTATAGTACCCCGTACTTCTTTTTCAGCCTTTTCAAATTCTATATGATCTGTGGTCGGAATATCTTCTTCTAAAGCACCTGCCAGATAATTATTAATCGTATTCGGTAATATGAAATAACCATCGATACTCGCCTGCAGTAATGAATTTGCTCCCAGACGATTGGCACCATGATCAGAGAAATTACATTCTCCAATAGCATACAATCCAGGAATGGTAGTCATTAACTCATAATCTACCCATAATCCACCCATGGAGAAATGCGCGGCAGGTGAAATTTGCATAGGTTCTTTATATGCATCAATCCCTGTAATTTTTTTATACATGCTGAAGAGATTTTCATAACGATCTTTTATAGTTTGAATACCTAATTTATCGATTGCGTGTCTGAAATCTAGGTAGACGGCATTTTTTAATCTTCCCACACCGTGTCCAGCATCGATGCGTTCTTTTGCAGCTCTTGATGCAATGTCACGAGGTGCTAAATTTCCAAAACTCGGATAGCGACGTTCTAAGTAATAATCCCGTTCTTTTTCCAGTATATCATTTGCTTTTCTGGTGTCTCCCTTTTGTTTAGGTACCCAAATACGCCCGTCATTTCTGAGGGATTCTGACATTAAGGTAAGTTTGGATTGCGTCTCACTGGTTTGCGGTAATGCTGTAGGGTGAATTTGCGTAAAACTAGGCGCTGCAAAAAAGGCACCTCTTTTATGGGCTTTCCAAATTGCGCTTCCATTACATCCAATGGCAAGCGTAGACAATCTAAAAACACGAGAATAGCCACCAGTCGCCAATACAATTGCGTCTGCAGCATAGCGTTTAAGTTCACCTGTAACCAAATCACGGACAATAATCCCTTTTGCTTTTCCTTTGATTACTACTAAATCGAGCATTTCACTGCGCGGAAACATTTTTACCTTCTTCGCCCGAATCATTTTATACAGCTGCGAATATGCGGCGAGTAATAATTGTTGCCCTGTTTGCCCTCTGGCATAAAAGGTACGTTGTACTTGTACGCCACCAAAACTACGATTCACTAATACCCCACCATATTCTCTGGCAAATGGAACGCCTTGTTGCACAAAATGATCAATAAGTGGTGCAGAAAGCTCGGCCAATCTATAGGTATTGGCTTCTCGAGACCTGAAATCTCCGCCTTTCAATGTATCATAAAACATTCTCCAAACGCTATCACCATCATGCTGATAATTTTTTGCAGCATTAATACCTCCTTGGGCAGCAACAGAATGCGCTCTACGGGCAGAATCTTGATAACAAAAGCATTGAACGTCATAGCCTAATTCGGCAAGTGTAGCTGAAGCTCCAGCTCCAGAAAGCCCTGATCCTACAACGATAACATTTAGTTTCTTTTTATTGGCAGGGTTGATCAAATGCGCTTTTATCTGGTAATTACGCCACTTATCTTCGAGTCTTCCTTCCGGGGTTTTTGAATCTAATTTCATTTTAATGAATTATTTGAGATATACAAAAAACGGTATAATCCCAAATCCGATGGAGATTATAACTGCATATATGAGGGACACTTTGGCCAAAATCCGTAATCCTTTTTTATGATAAAATCCTAGTGTTTTGAAAGCACTTTTAAGTCCGTGATTTAGATGAAGTCCAAGAGGAATCATTAAAACCGTATAAAAAATTACATAGTAAATATTGTGAAATAGCGAAAAGGTTACTTCATATACATCTAAATTACCTGTAGCATCCAGTTCTAGACTTTCACCTATTCCTAATTTGATACGGGCCCAAAAATTAGCAAGATGGACTACGATAAAAAGTAAGATCATCGTCCCAATAAGTCCCATATTTTGTGAAGTCCATGTACTATTTTGCATAAAATGATTGACCACATATTTCTGTGGTTTGGCTTTTCTATTATGTATTGTGATGAGCAATGCATAGATTACATGCAATACGATAAAAGCATACAAAATATAGGATATCGACTTAATGAAAAGGTTCTCCCGCAATGTGGTAGCGTACGAATTGTACAGTTCGCGTGCTGTTTCCTCAGGCAGTAATAGAATCCAATTTGCAGAAAGGTGTACAATCAAAAATAAGCACAAGAAAAGCCCGGTTCCTGCGATAATTGTTTTCCTAAAAAACAATTTATTTTCGGCCATACCTCTTATTTTTTAAATTGACTGGTTCTATAAATGGATTACAGCTATTCAACGTTTTTAGAATAAAAGTTATTTTTGAAACTGACTATCCTTGAGGCACAGCCATAGAGGTATTTGCTAGTTTCATTTTAATCAAAAGAAAAGAAATCAAAATCCTGTTATTTTGATTCCTGTTTTTATGGGAATGATAATTTTAACGGAAACCCCGAGGCAGAGCCTCGAGGAATTCTTTCCGATTAAATATGATCTAAAATCTGATGCGCATCGATCAGCGGCCCTCCGTGTAAAATTTCATTGGAAGCTTGATTTATAAACTTGTCAAAGTTTAAATGAAAAGAATGTGCTAACTGAATGGATTTGCTAACATAGGCCCCTTTCTGTAACCAAGTATTCATCGGGTCCAACATTTCCGAGGGAACACCATGAATATATTTTGGCATATGCAATCCAAAAATTGGATGTTGCTCATAATCAATATCATTAAGTTCACCTTCCATTGCCGCTGATATCATAGCTCGTGTATATCTAAGTTTTATACGGGATCCGACCCCGTAAGGTCCCCCGGACCAACCGGTATTGACCAACCAAACATTTACGTTGGCTTCGGTCATTTTTTTGCTCAACATCTCTGCATATACCGTAGGGTGCAATGGCATAAAAGGCTCCCCAAAACAAGCGGAGAACGATGGAACAGGCTCTACAATCCCTGCTTCCGTACCAGCGACTTTTGCCGTATATCCTGATATGAAATGATATGCCGCCTGTGCCGGTGTTAATTTTGATATTGGAGGTAGAACTCCAAAGGCATCGCAGGTTAGAAAGAATATGTTTTTCGGGTTTTTTGCATAAGAAGGTATGGTAATATTATCAATATGGTCAATAGGATAGCTCACCCGTGTATTTTGAGTAATGCTACTATTTTCATAATCCACTTCTTTGGTTCCTTCTTTGAAAACAATATTCTCTAGAATAGCACCCGGACGTATCGCACGGAAAATATCAGGTTCTTTTTCTTCGGTAAGGTCGATCGCCTTTGCATAGCATCCTCCTTCAAAATTAAATATTGTATTCTCAGCGGTCCAACCATGTTCATCATCACCGATCAACTTACGTTTAGGATCGGCAGATAGTGTTGTTTTTCCAGTACCTGATAATCCAAAGAATATAGCCGTTTCTCCATCTTCACCTACGTTTGCAGAACAATGCATTGGCAGTACATTCTTCTCTATTGGTAGAATTAGGTTTAATGCCGAAAAAACACCTTTTTTCATTTCACCGGTATACGCAGATCCTCCGACCAAAGCTATTTTACGAGTGAAATCAAGTATGGAGAAATTCCCTTGACGAATCCCAAAAGCTGTAGGATCTTGAGCTTCATATCCCGGAGCACAAAGTACCAACCATTCTTCTTCAAAATCAGCAATTTCATTTTCTGCCAATCGAAGAAACATGTTATGAACGAAAAAGTTGGACCAGGGATATTCTGTTATGGTTCTTACATTCATTCGGTATTTTGGATCGGCACATACATACCCATCATGAATGTATATTGACTTTCCAGATAAATAATTGGTCACTTCATTGTATAGTTTATTAAAATTATCTGGGGTAATTGATTTATTCGTACGCCCCCACCAGACTTTATCTTTTGTATAATCGTCCTCTACTAAAAAGCGATCTTTTGGGGATCTGCCTGTAAATTTGCCGGTATTGACAGCTAGTGTGCCATTTGCAGTTTCTTTTCCCATTCCTTGTTCTACAGTAAGTTTTTGTAATGTCTCAGGGGAAAGGTTCCAAAATGTAGTAACATCTTTTAACCCATATTTATCAAGGTCAGTATTTTTTGGTGCTTTCGATAGTATTTCCATAGATATAATTTTTAAAAGTTTTTATAAAGTTAAAAATGCGAGGTCAACATAAACATGAGCATTATCATGACAAAAAACTCATGGTATAAAAGACCCTCTTATTGATTTACATAGTTGTATTTTAAATTTTGGGAGTAGGGTAATCCTAGGTGAAAAACCTATTAATCCAAAGTCAGTAAAGGTATTTGCGAACGTAATGTCAGGAACTTTGTTAGTCTGCCTTCAGAGGGTCGATTCTTTTTCGAATGGTTAGAAGGAAGTATGGCTATCATATCTATCTCCTTTTTTTTTACATAATCAAAAATCCCGTCCATCACATCTATATTTTCCATAAACATGTGATGAGAATAAAACTTTTCCAAATAATAGGTGATTGTATTTTCGTTGTTCTCATCGGTTACCGAATACCCGTAAGTACCGTCTTCATTACAAATCGTCAATACATGAACTTGAGCATCAAACCTTCTTGCGGTTTCTAATAATATCCCTAAAGCAGAAGGGTCATCAATTTCATCTTTACCTAATACCAAAGCAATCCTACTGACTTGAAACTCTTCAACTTTTTCCGGGACAACCAAGACAGGACAATCAGCTTCTAAAACAAGTCCTGAAGTATTAGTGAAGGTACTTTCTTCATCCTGATCACTACCTTTAGTTCCCATAATAATGAGATCTATGTTGCTCTCTTTTTGTTCTTTCAATATTGTATCAATTAATAATTCTTTTCGTATTATTAACTCGATATTGGATTTTGATGCATAAGGAAATTGTTTCTTTATATCTGAAATCTTTTCTTGTAGTACTTCTTTCAATTCGTCATCGTCCGATGTACTGGAAGCATATAAGGTTATGATTTCTGGAGAATCATTTTGGGTTATAAAATGAAGTGCATATTGTAAAGCACGTTCCGATGCCAGGGATAAATTAAATGGAACAAGGATTTTATTTATATTACTCATAATTCTTGTGAAGTTAAAAAAGGTTAAAATTGAATTTTCGGGTTGCGGTAAAGCAACGTTTTAATAAAATACAGAAGCTCTTTACGCAATAACATCATCTTAAAAGGAATTAAAATTCTTCTATATATCAGCATCTATTACTTTAAATACAAATAAATTAAACTGGCAATTACCGCACCTGTAATGGGGGCCAATACGGGTATCCAGCTATATTTCCAGTTGCTTCCACCTTTTCCTGGAATAGGTAAGACGGCATGCATAATTCTTGGTATCAAATCCCGTACAGGATTAATTGCATATCCGGTAGTGCCGCCCAAGCTTAGCCCTATTACAGTAACTAATAAGGCTACTGGTAAAGCTCCTACCGATCCTAAGCCAACAACATTACCTGACATTAAATCAGTATTGAACTGAGGTTCGGTGAAATATAGGATTACGAACATGAGTACAAATGTACCTGTCATTTCACTTAGAAAGTTGATCGGATAATTTTTAATAGCAGGTCCGGTAGAAAACACTCCCAATTTGGTGCCTTGATCTTTTGTAGATGCAAAATGATCTTTAAAGATCAGCCACACCAATGTTGCACCGGTGGCACCGCCAAGTACTTGCGCCAATAAAAAAGAAGGTACTTCACTCCAAGCAAATAGGCCAGAGGAAGCAAGACCGATAGTTACCGCCGGATTGATATGGGCACCGCTATATGGACCAGCAACCGCGACGGCGGCAAAAACACTAAGCCCCCACCCAAAGCTAATAACGATCCAACCGCTATTTTGACCAAACGTATTGTTAAGCGCAACATTGGCGTTAGTTCCAAGACCGAGCAATAACAATAGAAAGGTTCCGAAAAATTCTGCTACAAATGGGGACATAAGTTTTGATATTAAATAATGTTTATCACTAGGTAAGTTGATTAATCCAAAATATACCCTTTGGCCAACTTTTTATAGGCTTCTATTTCTTGGGAAACCTTAGCATCGTTCCAATCCAGCTCGGTAGCTATCAACCTAGCAACTTCCGGTGCCATTTCGATACTTGCCCGGGCATCAAGGAATAACGCTCTTACACGTCTTGCTAAAACATCTTCTATGTTTCTAGCCATTTCTTCTCTTACGGCCCAAACTACTTCAGCCTTTATGAAATTCAATTTAGGATGCAACTTTTCACCCAACGATGGATTGCTATTCACAAGTTTAAGTATCCGAAGTCGATCTGTTCCATAGAACCTTAAATTATCATCCTCTTCTAAGTGTTGCACATAACCATGAATGGGCATATTTTTGGTTACACTAGGTTGCTCATCAAGACCGGCTACCATGGATGCCTTGTCAATTGTATCCTCTCCCATACGGCGATAGGTAGTCCATTTACCTCCAGTAATGGTAACGAGACCTGATAAGGATATTGAAATTTTATGACTACGTGATATCTCCTTGGTGCTTTTTCCTTCATCCTCAGGAGCTGCAAGCGGTCGCAATCCAGCAAAAATGCATAACACATCTTTTCTAGAAGGCGCTCTAGTTAGGTATTTGCTAGCAGTATCTAATATAAATTTGATCTCCTCTTTAAGGGCTCGTGGTTCTAGAGAAGGTTCTGAAATTAGTGTGTCAGTAGTACCTACTACTACTTTATCATGCCAGGGTACCGCAAATAACACGCGACCATCATCTGTTTTAGGAATCATGATAGCCGAGTCACCCAACAAGAACTCTTTCTCAAGGACAATGTGAACACCCTGACTTGGAACTATAGTTTTACGGGCATTTACATCATCCATTTTTAGAATGTCATCGGCAAAGACCCCTGTGGCATTGATAACGGCTTTTGCATTTATTTTAAATTCTTTACCAGTCTCCTGATCAATTGCCATAACACCATCAACCAATTGATTGTTATTTTTCAATAGCTGGGTAACTTTCATATAATTGAGAACATTACCATTATTATTCACGATGGTCTGTGCCAGATTGATTGCCAGTCTAGAATCATCGAATTGACCATCATGATATATTACACCGCCACGTAGTCCTTTTTTTTTGAGATTCGGTATTGCTTTGAGTGTTTCTTCTTTGCTTATATGAACAGAAGGCCCCAATCCTAGTTTGCCAGCCATCATATCGTACACTTTTAACCCGACGGTGTAAAATGGACCACCCCACCATTCATAATTCGGAATAATAAATTCCTGATCACTTACCAAATGCGGAGCATTTTGCTTAAGAAGACCACGTTCATGTAAAGCTTCAAGTACAAGAGAGATATCTCCCTGTGCCAGATATCTAACCCCACCATGTACAAGTTTGGTACTTCTGCTTGATGTACCCTTTGCAAAATCCGCTTGTTCCAGCAGCAACGTCTTATATCCTCTACTAGCCGCATCCAAGGCTGCTCCCAGTCCTGTTGCACCACCTCCGATTACAACAATATCCCATACCTTGTCGATATGTTGCTCGAGTTTTTTTATCATTAACTTTCTGTTCATCTTTTTGCTGTTTTTTGTTCTAATTATAACCAGTCTTTTGATCGTTCAACTGCTTTACTCCAACGGGAGTACAATTCTTCTCTTTCTTCAGATTCCATTTTTGGTTCGAATTTTTGATCTTCTTGCCATTGATTTTTTAAGTCTTCTAATTTCCAGAATTTTACGGCTAAACCAGCTAGGTAAGCTGCTCCAAGTGCTGTAGTCTCATATACCTTGGGTCTCACTACATCAATATTAAGGATGTCCGATTGAAATTGCATTAACGTGTTGTTTACGGAAGCGCCTCCGTCAACACGCAATTCCTTTATAGCTATTTTAGAATCACCATGCATAGCGTTCATTACATCTTTAGTCTGATAGCATATGGCTTCAAGAGCTGCCCTAGCTATATGTCCCTTGGTAGTGCCACGTGTAATCCCTATAATAATACCTCTAGCGTATTGATCCCAATGAGGCGCCCCTAATCCGGCAAACGCCGGTACTAGAAAAATACCGCCATTATCCTCCACAGAATTGGCTAATTTTTCTATTTCACGAGATTCCCTAACAAGGTCTAACCCATCTCGAAGCCATTGTACTACTGCTCCTCCAATAAAAATGCTACCTTCCAAGGCATAGGTCGTTTCACCATTTATTTGCCAGGCTATGGTCGTAAGTAAATTGTTTTTTGAAGAAACGGGAGTGCTTCCTGTATTTGCTACGATAAAGCATCCTGTACCGTAAGTGCTCTTTACCATTCCCGATTCTAGTGCCATTTGACCGAAAAGGCTAGCTTGTTGATCTCCGGCAATACCGGCAATAGGAATTCCCCAACTACTCACCCCATAAACCTCGCTACAGGATTTTACTTCAGGCAACATACTTTTCGGAATATCAAGTAGTGTTAACAATTCATTGTCCCAATCAAGATCATGGATGTTGTAAAGCATCGTCCTACTTGCGTTGGTAACATCTGTAATATGTAATTTGCCTTTGGTAAGATTCCAGACAAGCCACGAATCAACCGTTCCAAATGCTAGTTCTCCAGCCTCTGCTTTTTTTCTGGCACCTTCTACGTTATCCAATATCCATTTGATCTTAGTTCCCGAAAAATAGGCGTCTATGACCAAGCCCGTCTTTGATTTTATCTTATCGGTGTAACCATCCTCCTTAAGTTGATCACAAATTTTTGAAGTTCTTCGATCCTGCCATACAATGGCATTGTAAATAGGTTTACCGCTTGCCCGATCCCAAATAATTGTAGTTTCTCTCTGATTCGTTATCCCTATCGCAGCAATATCGGAGTTTTCAATGTGCAACTTTGCCTTTGCTTCTGCCACTACACCGCGTTGAGAAGACCAAATTTCCATGGCATCATGTTCTACCCAACCCGGTTTAGGAAAAATTTGTTCAAACTCTTTTTGAGCAATAGCTTCGATTTGACCTTTATGATTAAACAAAATGGCTCTGGAACTGGTAGTTCCTTGATCTAACGATAATATATATTTAGACATAATTAGTATAATTAAAATTTATATAGAAAAAAGTGATTCGGTCTTTTTGAAAGGCTTATTATCATCTTCATTTTTTAAGTTTAGAATGCATTTTTTATTTAATTTCAACTATCCTCTCGAGACTTTTAATAGGTTAAATTAAAAATATCAAAATCAGTTGCTATATAGTATGATTTTAGTCAGTTCAAAACATAAATTAATTGCTTATCAGTAAGGTATCTTTATAACAATTTCGCTCTTATCGAAAGCCTATGGCCGAATTATTTTCTGTTGAGCTTGTAACAGAACTCATCTGGGTTGTTCTGTAAATGCTTCCCCTAGATTTTTTTTGGCAGGATGAGAACTATATATCTGTTTCAATAGTATTTCGCTTCAAAATCTTACCTGTATTTTTGGCTTCTTCAATGCCTTCCAGGTCAAGGTCGATATCCGCCCATCCGGCAAATAGATTTTTTACGTTCCACTCACTTTTCCATGCCGTACCAATATCAATTTTTCCATTTCATCTTTTTTAGATTACCAAATAGTTCAATCCCATTATTGATGAAAGCTTTAGGTTTCCCTTCGTTTTCCCATTATTTCCAGTATTTTAATACGGTAAACAATAGGAATGCCCCTGGAGTATATTTTACTTGAAAATTCGTTGATAAACTCGACCTCCTTATGTTCTTTTCGTTTTATAATACTTTTTATGCCTTCGGTAAATAGGTGTAACTTTTGCTTGGCAATGCTGCCCTCAAGTTCTTCGAATGTACCGTGTACCATGACCGACTCCCAATTAAACATAGATTGTATTTCTTCGACCTGTACGGTGACGGAGTTGCTTTTTCGCATCGCATCGATTTTATGGCCTTCCGATGTATAGCTGATAATTGTACCGTCTATATGATCAAAATAATAGGTAATTGGAATCAAATAGGGTTTCCCTTGCCATAGATAGGCCAAGTGACCGAGGTAATTGTTTCTGAGAACATGTGCACTTGCGCTAGTTGTTAAATCTGTCATTGTTGTTATTGTTTTTGAATATTACTGATCGTTTTTATATGTGTTGTGCCAAGTGTAGTTTCCGAATGTATTCCTCCATCGATTATATATTTCCTTTTTTGAGTTGTTGTACCGCATGGTTTGCCGCTCTGGCCGTAAATGCCATATAGGTGAGGGATGGATTCACGCAGGCAGCGGATGCCATAAACGACCCGTCGGTCACATATACATTGGGTACTTCGTGTATTTGGTTGTGTCCGTTGAGTACCGATGTTCTTTTGTCCCTTCCCATACGGGCGGTGCCCATTTCGTGGATTCCAAGGCCTAGCGCCCCGGGATTGTCAAAGGGCTCGACATCGCGCAGCCCTGCTTTTTCGAGCATTTCGACAGCGGATTCCTTCATATCCTTCCGCATGGCCCATTCATTCTCCTTGAATTCGGCATCGAAA